>Ga0265595_1000954_pt1 | contig 23857 bp, 29 predicted proteins | sample saktaG_15_FD_190148 | JGI IMG/M metagenome (GOLD analysis project Ga0265595, IMG submission 190148) | Saline water microbial communities from Sakinaw Lake, British Columbia, Canada - sak_2013_06_06_50m | ecosystem: Environmental > Aquatic > Non-marine Saline and Alkaline > Saline ...
TCTCAGAATTTTTTAGCTTTGCAAAACGAATTAACAGATACAGAAGACAAAATTCAGGCGGCCCGCAGGTTCTATAATACAAATGTCAGAGATTTAAATATCAAAGTGGAAAGCTTTCCTGCAAACATGATAGCCAGTTCATTTGGATTTAAACAGATGGAGTTATTTCAGACAGCCAACGACGCAGAGCGCGAACCGGTAAAAGTAAATTTTTAATTTGAAATTTGAAGTTTGAAATCAATTTTTAATAATTAAATATTAAAATATTTCAAATTGATTTCAAATTGTAAATTGTAAATTTCAAATTATGGCGTCGATTTATACGCAAGCAGATTCTAATACGAGAAAAACCTGGTTTTTTATAACTGGGTTTTTGGTCTTTATCATTGCGATTGGATGGTTGTTCGGCTATTTACTGGACAGCAACGCTATTTTGTATTTTACTATATTTTTGAGCGTGTTTATGTCTTTTGGAAGCTATTGGTGGTCAGATAAAATTGTTTTATCAATGTACAAAGCGGTTCCAATAGAGCACAATAAAAATCCCGAGCTTTATCACATTGTAGAAAATCTTTGCATCACGGCAGGCTTGCCGATTCCAAAAATTTATATTATTCCAGAAATGCAACCAAATGCTTTTGCAACCGGAAGAGACAAAAATCACGCCGTTGTTGCTGTGACTCAAGGACTTTTAAACCGTTTAGATAAAACAGAATTACAGGGAGTTATAGCGCACGAACTATCACACATTGGGAATAAAGATATGCTTTTGTCTACAGTCGTTGCAATTTTAGCTGGAATTGTCGCTATGCTTGCCAATATGTTCATGAGGGTCAGTTTTTGGGGAGGTGGAAGGAGATCAAATGATAACAAGGGGAACGCCGGCGTGATTTTAATAGTTTTAGGGATTGTTGCAGCTATTTTAGCTCCAATTGCCGCAAGTCTTGTGCAACTGGCAATTTCAAGAAAAAGAGAATTTTTAGCAGACGCCGACGGAGCCTTATTAACCAGATATCCTGAAGGACTTGCCCGCGCATTAGAAAAAATTTCGTCAGATCCAACGCCGATGAAAATTACAAATGATGCATCCAGTTCACTTTTTATTGATTCGCCATACAAAGGGAAACAAAAAACCAATTGGTTTATAAAATTATTTATGACCCATCCACCAGTTGAAGAAAGAATAAAAGCATTGCGTGGCATGGAAGTTTAAAATTTGGAGGAGTCGCATAGTGGCTATTGCAACGCCCTGGAAAGGCGTGCCTCGAAAGGGGCCCGTGAGTTCGAGTCTCACCTCCTCCGCAAAAATATTATTAAATAACAGCGAACGAATAAAGAATTCAGCGTAAATTAGACCACCCAATGTATAAAATACAACAGGGTCTAATTTCCGAAGCAATCTTGTTCGCCTCGCTCACAAGACCGTGGAAGAACAAACAGCAAAGTTTTTAAATAAAGTTTTTATGCTCGCAGCGATTTTAGTTGTGGGTATTTTAGTATTTTTTGTAGGGCAGATGGTTTTACAGCAAAAAGCAATTGACCAGCAAAATAATTATCAGATAACAGTTTCCGGAGAAGGGAAGGTTTACGCAAAACCCGATGTGGCCGTCGTCATTTTGGGAGTTACAACAACGGCAATAACGGTTGCTGATGCGACAACAAAAAATACAGATAAAATGAACGCTGTCATTGATGCAGTAAAAAATTTACAGATTGATGAAAAAGACATTCAGACAACAAATTATGATTTAACCCCTTTGTATAATTGGACGCAGACTGGAGGCAGGATTTTTCAGGGTTATACATTAGAGCAGGATATTCAGGTAAAAATAAGAGATTTTACAAAAGTTGGAGACGTTTTGTCTGGGGCGACAACGGCGGGAGCCAATGTTGTGGGAGACTTACAGTTCACGATTGATAATCCGGAACAGTTTAGAGAAGAAGCTAGAGCCGAGGCAATTGCACAAGCAAAGACAAGTGCACAGAATTTAGCAAAAGAATCGGGTGTAAATTTGGGAAAAATAATAAATGTTTATGAAAACTACATTTACCCAATAGCATACTCGAGTAATGTAAAAACTGGAATGGGCGGAGGAGTTGCAGAATCGGCGCCCGCTCCAACAATTCAGCCCGGCCAACAGGAAATCGATATTACGGTTAATTTAACCTACCAAGTTAAATGACAGACTGCATATTCTGTAAAATTGTAGCGGGGGAAATTCCCAGCTATAAAGTTTTTGAAGATGATAATTTTCTGGCGTTTTTGGATATAAACCCTTTTGCTAAGGGACACACCCTGGTCATTCCAAAAAAGCACGTAAAATGGGTTTGGGATTTAAATGAAGAGGAATATTCAGACTTGTTTAAAAAAATTAAATTAATTGCAAAAGCTCTTGAAAAAACATTCAATACCGAATGGATAGTGGAAGGGATAGCGGGGATAGATGTTCCTCACGCCCATGTACACGTTATACCGAGGCAGATAGGCGATGGGCTTGGGGCGTTTCCAAATAAAGTTTTAGATCCTAAGCCATCTGACGAGGAAATGCAGAAAATCGCAGAAGGAATAAAAAGCAAAATTTAATTGCTTTTAACGTAAGCGATGGTAATATAAAGTCGGATTGTCTCGGCATAACTTTTATGGACCCTCAAATCGAAGAAATAAAAAATAAGCTTAATATAGTCGACATCGTCGGCAGTTATGTTAAGCTTTCAAAGACAGGAGTAAATTATAGGGGCGTCTGCCCATTTCACTCTGAAAAAGGGCCTTCTTTTTTTGTAAGCCCGACGCGTCAGATGTGGCACTGTTTCGGATGCGGAGCCGGTTCATCAATTTTCGATTTTATAATGAAGATCGAGGGGATAGAATTTGGAGACGCGTTAAGAATTTTAGCCGCTAAGGCCGGCGTTGAATTAAAAAAAGAAAATCCGCAAATAGTAAGTGAAAGGAAAAAACTGTATGAAATATGCGATCTGGCATGTTCTTTTTTTGAAAAACAATTAGGGAACAGCGCATATGGCAAAGAAGCGAAAGAATATTTGTTAAAGAGGGGAATTAAAGAAGAAACTATAAAAAAATGGAGGCTGGGTTATTCGCCCGATACTTGGCAGGGTTTGTCTGATTTTTTAGTAGGCAGAGGATATGCCAGGGAAGAAATAGTAAAAGCCGGATTAGCGGTACAATCGGACAAAGGCAACAATCCATATGATAGATTCCGTGGAAGAATTATCTTTCCCATTTTTGATCTAAACTCTCAAGTGATTGGTTTTGGAGCAAGAATTTTTAAGCAAGCTGATGCAAAGGAGACTGCAAAATATATAAATACTCCCCAAACCATGCTTTATGATAAAAGCAATATTTTATATGGAATAAATTATGCAAAATTAGCCATTAGAAAAAATAATCAGTGCGTTTTAACGGAAGGATATACCGATGCCATAATGTGCCATCAGGCAGGATTTGAAAATACTGTCGCTGTTTCTGGAACCGCTTTAACTCCGCGCCATTTAAGTGTTTTGAAAAGATATTCCGATAATTTACTTTTATCTTTTGATATGGATTTGGCGGGGGATACAGCAACAAAAAGAGGAATAAACTTAGCAGAGTCACAGGGTTTTAATATAAAAGTTATAGATACATATTCTGGCGCTAAAGATCCCGCAGAAATTATTTTAGAGAATCCGGAAAATTGGAAAAAATCAGTTGAAAACGCCAGGACAATAATGGATTTTTATTTTGATTCTGCTTTTAAAAAATTTGATAAGAACGATCCAAAACAAAAAAAAGAAATAGGCAGAATTATATTGCCGGCAATAAAAAGGATACAAAACAAAATTGAGCAGTCGCACTGGGTTCAAAAATTGGTGGAAAAGCTTGACGTTAGCCAAGAAGCTGTTTTAGAAGAATTGAAAAATATAAAAACAGAAAATAACTACTCTGCGCAGTCGGTATCCGGGGATCATCATAGTGTAGTAAAAAATGCGGGGAATAATGGTTTTACAATAGAGGGCCGGAAAAAACTTTTAGAGGAAAGAATTATTTTATTAGTTTTAAAAAATCCTGCTAATATTAATTTGATAAAAGAATTAGATTTTAGATTATTTTGTGAAAAAAGCAGAGAATTTTTAAACAATTTGAGCAAAGAGGCCCTGCCAATTTTTGCGTCAGACCAGGCAGAAGCGGGAGATAAATTAAAGGTTATTTTTGCGGATATTTCCCAGGAAGAAAAATATAAAACTACTTTTGGCTTACTTTCTCTCCTATCTGAGGCTGAAGCAGAAACCGAAGTCGAAAATGACGGCTCCGAGGAGGTGGAGCTTTGCCTTTTTCAGCTAAAAAGGTTAGAATTGAAAAACGAATTGGGTATGCTTTCCGGGGTTATAAAAAATGATCCAAACCAGCAAAACCAAGAGCATTTAAAGGAATTTGATAAAAAAGCGAGAGAACTGCATCAAAAAAATTAAAACCATATGAAAAAAAATAAAAAAGTAAATAAAGCCAAAAAGATAAAACCAAAAAAGGCAAAAAAGGTTTTGCAAAAGAAAAAGGCGCCACACAGGATTGAAAGAGTCAGTAAAAAAGCTGTTATAGATCAGGCTCAATTAGGCGCGCTTTTAAAAAAAGGAGAGGAAAGGGGTTTCATTACGGTTTCAGAGATCTTATATGCTTTCCCTAAAATAGAGAGAGATATCGAGGGGTTAGAGGGTCTTTACGATGATTTTAAAGAGCGAGGGGTTCAGATAAAAGAAATGCAGGATTTTTTAGAGACAAAGACGAAAAAAGAAAAAAAGGGTAAAAAGGCGCTTGTGGGCAAAATTGATCCTATACAAATGTATTTAAGAGAAATAGGCAGATCCAGTTTTTTATCGGCAAAAGAAGAAAAAGAATTGGCAAAAAAAATAGAAGTAGGAGACGAAGATGCTAAGAATAAACTGGCTTTGGCAAACCTAAGGCTGGTTGTTTCTATCGCTAAAAAATATGTAGGCAGATCTCCCAATTTAACTATGCTCGACCTAATACAAGAGGGGAATTTAGGTCTTTTTAAGGCTGTCAAAAAATTTGATTGGAAAAAAGGATACAAGTTTTCAACCTATGCCACATGGTGGATCAGACAATCAATTACAAGAGCCTTAGCTGACCAGGCAAGAACCATCAGGATTCCAGTACATATGATAGAAACAATTTCAAAATATACAAAAGTTAGAAAAAATCTTTTACAGGAATTAGGGCGTGAGCCACTGGCTGAGGAAATTGCAGCTGAAATGGGTTTGGAGGTTGATAAGGTCCATCATATAAGAAAAATTGCGCAGAAAGCAGTTTCTCTGGAAACTCCAGTTGGAGAAGATAAAGACAAGCAAGACAGCGTTTTGGCAGAGTTTATAAAAGACGACAAAACAATAGCACCCAATACGGAAGCCTCCAGAAAACTTTTGAAAGACCGCCTAAAAGAGATTTCCAGTGAATTGACGCCAAGGGAGTTGAAAATTTTAGCGATGAGATTTGGCTTAGATGACGGCGTGATGCACACACTGGAAGAAACTGGCGAAGAGTTTGGTGTAACTAGAGAAAGAATACGTCAGATTCAAGCAAAGGCATTAGAAAAATTACGCAGGCACAAAGAATTAAAAAAAATCAAAGACTACTACTAGTAGGTAGTGGACAGAACAAACAAAAAAGCGCCGAAAGGCGTTTTTTTGTTTAAGCTCTTATTTTTTATGCTGTAAATCCCAAATAGGTGATTGCAAGTCCGATAAATACTGCGACGACTAAAGCATACGGAAGAAACGGCGCGTTTTCTATTTTTTTTACCCATTTTTTAGCGAGCTCTGGTGTAAACAGTAAAGACAACCCTTTTATTAAAGCTGCCCAGCCAAAGATTGTAATAATAACACGCCAATCTTTTATCCAAATGTTATGAGCTAAAACCGTGGATATACCAATAACGAAACTGATAAGTCCCCATAAAAAGAAATTTTCTTCGGTTTCTATTTCGGCGAAGAGGCGTTTTAAGTGGGTTTCTTTTATGAGAAGGGCGAGGGAAACCACTACTAGAGAAATCCCCCAAATTTCTGCTAAATAATTTGAAAGTGCCATATAATTTTTATTAATTAATATTAATTAATTTTTAATTTTATTGACCTTTTGTTTATTTTAACACAAATTAGAGTTTAGCGCTCAAATCAACGTTTTTTGCATTTCCAACCTTACCCTTGTGTTTTCCCATATCAGACAAAGAAGAGCTTTTTGTATATTCGATAATTATTTTCTTTCTTTCTTCTATAGGGAAATATTGGTTGTTTATTGCCGGACCGCCGATACATCCTCCGTCACAGTTTAAAATGTCTAAGAATTTATAATGTTTTTTCCCTGATTTTATTTCTTCCAGAGCTTTTTTAATATTATCTACGCCGTCTGTAACCAAAATTTCGTCGGGTTTAAATAACTTTTGTATATGAGAAGTTGAGGCAAGTCCTCCGGAAACTGGGTAAATTTTTGTGTATTCCCTTATAAAAGAGTCAAAATAATAATTTTTAGTAAAATTTTCTTCTTTAATCCCCTCCTGGTCAAAAATTTGTTTTAATTCTTTAAAGGTTATTACTGCATCTATAGCTTCCTTGTATTTTGGCGCTTCAACGTTTTGTTTCGCCCAGCAAGGAGAGAAAAAAATAATTTTACAATCAGGTTTTTGTTTTTTATGAATTCTGGCCATAGAAGCCATAGGGGAGACAATAGGCATTAAGAAATTAGTAAGCTCCGGATATTGATTTTGGATCATTGCCACAACGGTAGGGCAGGGTGAGGCTATAAATAGTTTTTGGTTTTTATGGGTTTTTATGTAATTCGCGTATTCCCAGTTTACCATTCTGGCTCCAAAAGTTAATTCTGTGACCTCTTTAAATCCTAAGTGTCGCAACATTCCTATAATATTAGGATATTTAAAATCAATAGGAAAAGACGGGGCTAACATAGCCACCGCTTCATTATTTTTTATTAAATCTATTTTTTCCTTTGGTGTCATTTATTTTCCCCACTTGAAAAAATCTGCAAACCAAGACTTTACTATCAGGTAAGCCACAATTGCCAAAAGAATTATGTAAAACACAACCAGGTGCCAGGTTGGATAAGTCAAAAATCCGACTATCGATAAAATTATCTCTCCAAATGTCATATTATATTTAAATTATTTATCACTGATATTTTTATTATACAACATATGTAGTAATTTTAAAATTTGAGGCAAATAGTTATGCACACGTTGCACTGTTTTAGCGATTACAGGAAAGTGGTAATATAAAATAATATTATAATATTATTAAATTTTAAAAATTATGAATAGGGTGATTGCGTTAGTTATAACGTTGATGGTTATAGTTTTTTTTATAGCCGTTGGTGCTTTGGGCCTTTTTGTTTATCAGGAATATACAAAGCCAGGGCAATCGGCAGATAGTATACAAACGGGTCAGACGATGGCGCAAGGTGATCAGCAGGAATTAAGTAAATTAAGATTATTAAAGTCTGGTGTAGTTAATTTAATAATGCTTTATGGCCAAGTAACAGATATATCTGACAGCATAATCACATTGTCGTTTAACCAGTCCAACCTTAGTTTTACACTCAGTCCAAACGCAAATATTTATTTTGTTGACACTAGTTCTGCGACACAGAAACAAACTCCAGGAAAAGTTTCGGATATTAAGACGGGCGAAAATATACAGGTTGGAGCACAACTTACACCAGACAATCAATTGGTCGGGTATTCTGTTTTAATTGTTAAGTAGGTCATATTCTTTGGTCAACAATCAATTTTGGAGCAATATAAAAAACAAAAAAGTATAAACGGTTCCAAGTTTTTTACCAATGCTGTTAAGATATCAGCCGCAGGTATTTTTTTTAGTATTGTTTTTGTAATTTTTTTGAGCTTTAATTTTAGTGCATTGGTAGTTGCGCAGTCACGGCCGTCTTACACCTGTAATACCACCAGCCACTCTTGCGAATATTTTAAGACGGGGGATATTTATGCGGGACAGTACACAGATCTTGGAAAATGTTCGTCCGCGTGCCCAAGTCTTCATCCCGACCAGTCTCCACAATCCCAACCCACACACTACACCTGCAAGACCGATGACCAGTCCTGCATCCCAACTTCTGACATAATGGCTGGTTACGACTATGAAGGCACATACATCGGCGATCCCAGTTGTGAAGGGAAATGTGTGGAAGAAACGTACAATCCCGAAGATTTAACATGTAATACAAAAGATTACACATGTGTTGAATTAAAAGAGGTAGGAGGTAAACCAATTGCTGGAAGGTTTAATCCGGGCTGGTGGGGAAATTGCAATTCTTATTGCGAGGAATTGAAGCGTACGAAAGACCAAGAAGAAGCTCAAAAAAAAGATGAACAGCAACAAAAACCTCAACCCCCCCAAAAAATACTCTGTCTTAAAGGTGTCTGTATCCCTAGCACCAACGGAACATATTCCACCGAGGAAGAGTGTACCCCCAAATGTCCTTTGCCCGCCCCATCTAAGTCCTACTACTGCGATTATTCTGATTATCAGTGTAAGGAAACAACCAGTAGTGGTGGTATTACAAAAGAGCAATGTGACCCAAAATGTAAACAACCAGACCAGCCAGAATCTACGGGCAAGCCTGTGCCCGAGCCCGCATCCGCACAAAGATATTCTTGCACTGCCGACGGCGCATGTGTGGAGGATAGTAACTTCAGTGCGCCGTATACAGACCCCGACTGCAGTTATTATTGCCAGCCAGATTCTGACGATACTGATACACCCCAACCCACATCATCCTATACCTGCAACACTACCAGTCATTCTTGCGAGCCTTACAGGCAAGGAGATAACTACATAGGAAAATATGCAAACACAGAACTCGGAAAGTGCTTAGGTATTTGTCCTACCCTACATCCCACCCAGCCACAACAAACCACGCCGACCCAACCCACACACTACACCTGCAAGACCGATGACCAGTCCTGCATCCCAACTTCTGACATAATGGCCGGTTACGACTATCAAGGCACATACATCGGCGATCCCAGTTGCAACGGAGAATGCAAAGATCAACAGATGGATCCCAATGGTTGGACCTGTAATCCGGACGGATACAAATGTCAAAGGTTGTCATTCACAGGACACCCCATTTATGGAGAGTTTGAGTCTACCGACACCGGCCTCAATTTTTGCGTCCAGGCGTGCAATAAATTAAAAGAAAAAACCCAGCAACAAAAACCTCAACCCCCCCAAAAAATACTCTGTCTTAAAGGTATCTGTATCCCTAGCACCAACGGAACATATTCCACCGAGGAAGAGTGTACCCCCAAATGTCCTTTGCCCGCCCCATCTAAGTCCTACTACTGCGATTATTCTGATTATCAGTGTAAGGAAACAACCAGTAGTGGTGGTATTACAGAAAAGCAATGTAGGGACGACTGTATACAGCCGGATCAGTTAAAATATTCTTGTGATACATCTACGGGTAAGTGCGTAAAAGCAGTTGATGGGTTTTGGACAAATGATCCAACTTGTAATAATCAGTGTCTTCCGCCCGAACCAACTTCTGCGCCAATTTCTACAACAATAAGTATAGAGGTAAGCCCGTCATCTGCTATTTTAAATATCGGAAAAGCGCAGCAACTGACCATTTTATGTATGATTAGTCAGGGGTTATCTTCCGGAAATTGTTCATCGCTTGGCGCGAAGATTTCTTTTATTTCAAGTAATGCATCAGTGGCCATAGTTGATTCCAATGGGCTAGTTAAAGCAATTGCGGCGGGTTCCGCAAATATTACAATTACCGCAACCAAGGAGACCGCAAGTGCCAGCACAGAGGCGGTTATATGGGTAAATGATTCTACTACACCAACACCAACACCAACTCCATCGCCTTCTGACGCAACTTTTACCTGTGACACTAGAAATTTTACATGTATACCATATACCGAGACGACGTACACTTTTGGAAAATATGGCGACACTTATACGTGTTCTGAATTGTGCGTAGCTCGTTATTATTGCGAACTTGCCACCAAACAGTGTAGGGCGATGCCTTACGAATGGTATTCTGAAGGGTTTACTAATGATTTTAACGAGAAAGAATGTTCTGATTTTTGCTCTACCTCGGGTACGGGTTACTTCTGCAACGAAACTACTAAAAAATGCGAACAATACCCAGGCAGGAGTGGGGGTGATTATTATTCAGCCTGCAAATACAAGTGTGACGGTGGACAGCTGTAATCTTTAATTATTGGTGTGTCGAGCGATAGAAATCTAAGACTGCAGAAATTATTTGCGCAATAACTAAAAAAGAGGTTTTATCCTCTTTTTTAGTTATTGCGCAGTTTGTTTTATTGGCTTATATTCTTAGGAAAGTTTTGCCAAATGTTATATAAAAAAGTTTTTGCCTGATCTATATAATGATTAGCAGGCCCAAAGATCCAATTAAGTTTAGTAATCCAGCTGTTTAAATTTAAAGATATGCCAAAAGGGGACAACATCTGATCGAAGTCAAACCCCAAGCGTTGCAACACGTAAACTACAACTATGAAAATTATAACACCAACAATAGCTTTAATAATGGGGCTTACGATAAGTTTTACAAAAAAATAAATAACGATAATGGTGACAACAATTGCTATAAGTGATGCGACTTCCATAATTTTAATTATTAGTTTGTATTATATAATTTTACCACATTTCTGACAGTGAGGATAGAAATGTCGGGCAGAGCGCGTCTAAGCCTTTTTTTCTGAAATCAGTTGGTTGAGTATTTTTTTGACGGCTTTTGTACTGTCTTCGTCAATAATTGAAACCGCCACAGCATCCCTTCCCACGGTTTTTTTAAATTCTTTTTTTATTTTTTCGATAATATCCACAGATGCAGTGTCGCTCTTACTTATAAAAATATACTCCGGTTTTTCCAAAAGCACCTTATTATAAGCTTCAAGCTCTGTTCTTACACTTTTATAATCTTTAACCGAGTCGGCAGAGTCGGCTGCAACAAAGTGAAATAAAACTCTCGTGCGCTCTATATGTCGTAAAAATTTAATGCCAAGGCCCTTGCCCTCAGAGGCCCCCTCTATAAGCCCCGGAATATCAGCCAGTATCAAATCGTAATATGCTCCCAAATTGGGCTCTAAGGTTGTAAATGGATAATTTGCAACCTTACTGTTTGCATTTGTTAATTCGTTAAGCAAGCTGGATTTTCCAACATTTGGTAAACCTATAAATCCAACGTCGGCAATCATTTTTAACTCAAGGCGTAGCTCAAAATATTCTCCCGGTTTACCCCCTTGAAATTGTCTTGGGCTGGTATTAGTTGAGGACCTAAAAAGATAGTTTCCTTTTCCACCCTTGCCCCCCTTCGCAACCAATTCTCGTTGTCCAATTTTAGTTATTTCGATGTCTTTTTTATTAATAAGATTGTGGCAAACTGTGCCCACCGGCACAAACAAAGTTAAATCTTTTGCGTCATGGCCGTCATTAAGCTGTGATTTTCCGTTTTGTCCCTTATCTGCAATGTAATCTTTTTTAAAACGGAATTGCCTTAAAGCTCCAAGGTCTGCAACCCCTTCAATAAAAATGCTTCCTCCTTTTCCGCCACTGCCTCCGGTGGGTCCTAGTGTGAACCTTGTTCTGCTGAAAGTTGCCAGTCCTGCACCTCCCTCACCGGCGGCAACTGTTATTTTTATATCATCTGTGATCATAAATTTATAGGGCCTATTTTACGTATAGGTTGCAAAAGCAATGGCCGTCTTTTTTGATCTCATCTTTATGCCAAAAGCACGGACATATTTTTTTTGAGTCTTCTGCCTCGTCGCCAGTAACCCGTCTGCATGGGCAGTATTTTTTACCGTATTTTTTTTCATTTTCTAAAAGTCCGTTGATTATTCGTTCAACAATTTTTTTGTCGGGATTTAGCTGAAATCCGTTGTCCTTTGCGTATTTTTCGTATTCTTCGGCTAATTTTTCTATTTTTATTTGTTTGTCTTCTTCCATATTTTTTTATTTTTTTTCTAAAATATTTTTTAGCCACTCTTTAATTGAATTTTCCGGAACCAATCCTACAAAGCCGCTTACGGGTTTTCCGTCCTTAAATAACACAATAGTCGGTATTTTTTCGACACCAAACTTTTGAGCCGTAAGGGGGGAGTCGTCAAGATTTGCTTTCATCAAAATAACTTTTTCTTTGAATTCTTCAGCTATTTTTTCCAACACCGGCGTCAGCATAGAACAAGGCTCACACCACGTAGCAAAAAAATCGACTAAAATAAATTTGTCGGCGAGTGCCCCATGGGCGCTAATTTCTTTTTCAAAATTTTCGTCGTTTAAAGTATTTTCCATAATTATTTTGTTAATTATACTTTTTTAATCAATGTGCCAGAATCTTACGTTTTCCTTCTTTTTATTGTCTTTGCCGATGAACTTAAAATCTAAAAAATCTTTTAAATCGCTTATAAAAAGTCCGGCGCCAAAAAAGAAAATATATAATTCCAAGTTGTTTTTAAAAAAGAAAAAACCGATTATCATTAATATTAATCCATATATCCAATGGTGCGGGGCCCAAGCAGGGTCTTTGAGCCAAAAATTTAGATAATTGTCGCCCCATCTTCCGATAAGATAACCCAGGAAGGCTGATAACAAGGGGCGTATTATATTTGTGATTACCATAAGCCAATCTTAGCAAAAATTAACCATATTTAAAAGAGTTATAATAAAAAAGCGCGTAAGTTGAAAAAACCCTACGCGCCACGAAACTTCGGCTACCATCAGGCAGCCTTATTCCCTCGACCTACTCCGAGAAGTTCCTCCAAAAGGCGATCGACAGTAATGTCGATGATGAAGTCCCGATCGTAAAGACCGGCTTCTTCTTTCGCCTTTGCCTCCGAAGTTTTCCTTTTACTCTCCTCAGGGTTGATTTTTTCTAATCTTTTGAGCATTTTCTCTCCGGTTAGCACATTGCGGCGAATGATAGAATTATAAGCGCAACCATGCGTATTTTGCGCCTATACTCCTTCCTGAGCCATTTCCAGATCATCCCACATACTCCTTTTATTGTCTGGAAAAATCGCCCCCCCTTTTTCGGCACGCTTTGCGTAGCGCTCAAGGTTAGCCGCCTTGATGCGCTGATTGTCGTCGTCGTATTCATCATCTGAGAAATGACTGGGCCTAAAACCCTTCAGCGTCTTTGTATTACTGCCTGTGGCCATTATTACGCTCCTTCTGGGGCCATGTACTTAGATTAACAATGAGCGCCGTTCGCTCTATCTATGAGACTTTATTATATTACTTTATATGGATAGTGTCAATATTTAAGGTATTATTTTGCACTAACTAAAAATGCCCGTTAGGGCACAATCTTTTATGTTGCGATGATTATTTTATAAGAAAATACGCGATAATCACTATTCCTAATATAATTCTGTAGTAGCCGAAGATTTTGAAGTTATTTTTTTGTACATAACTAATTAAAAATTTTATTACTGCCAAGGCCACAATAAATGAGACAATAAATCCTATCGATAAAATAATGGTTTGTTGCGCAGTAAGAGCTAAATTATATTTGAGTAAACTATAAACTGAGGCTGCAACCATTGTTGGAATAGCTAAAAAGAAAGAAAACTCGGTGGCAATCATCCTAGAGGCTCCCAAAACCATAGCTCCAATAATTGTTGCTGCCGATCTTGAAGTCCCGGGTATCATAGATAAACACTGGAATAATCCTATTAAAAAAGCCGTTTTAAAACTTAAATTGCTTATAGATGTGATTTTGGGGGTCATATTTCTCCTTTCTACAAGTAGAATAATTATACCACCGATAAACAAAGCTATTGCCACTGTCCAGGGGTTAAATAGTTTATTTTCAATAATTTTGGCGAACATGGCCCCCAAAAATATAACCGGCAGAACACCGATTATCGTTTTGTACCAGATATTTAAAGTTTCAGTTTTATTTTTACCAAACGGCCAGAGTTTTTTTCTAAAATAAACCAAAACCGCAAGGATTGCCCCAAGCTGTATTACAATATCAAATAACACCGTAAATTCTTTACTAAACGATAAAAATTGATTTATAAGAATTAGGTGTCCCGTAGAAGAAATAGGCAAAAATTCCGTAAACCCCTCTACTATCCCCAATATTATTGCCTGAATATATTCAATCATATTATGCTTTTGTTATTATATCATAAAAAATCTCCATGAGGTTATCAGGAGATTTAGCCGCTTGACTATAGTGTGTCAAAGGTGTGGTTGGTAGCAATATAGCTACCTCGCCAGCCAATTAGGGCCGCAAATCTGGCCCAAACATTAGGACTAAAGGATTCTGCGAACATCTGCAATTCTTCTTCTGTGAGTTCAATATGTATTCTAGAATTATTGCAGACTTCACGTAGCAGGTTTCCGATTTCTCGAATAGTTAGTCCGCAGGTTGATAACCCAAGGCCATTTATTTGCATCGTGTGACTCCTTTTAAAGGGCGGTTTTTTGGAAAACGTAACAATAATAGACGTTATAATAAAACAACTTCATTGTCAATTGGAAATAAAAAACCCTGGTAATATCCAGGATTTTTATGCTTCGTAATGAGTTTCTGGGTAATTTCGGAACACCTCCTTTTTTTTAGATTTTCCAGTGTTGTCTTTATCTTTTTCTGGCAGGTTGGTGAGCCATAAAATAAAAGGAATTCTTAATTTTTCTAAACACCAGCCGTTGTCTTTCAATAGCGGTTTTTTTTCTTCTTTAAATCTATCTAGCAAAGTTAAGGTAGCTTGCAAGTGTGAAGGAGATAACTTATTATGCTCCTCCAAAAATTGTTCTTTGCTAATCAGTATCATATTAAAATACTACCATGTTTTATCCAAAAAAACAAGCCCCAGCAGGGGCGCAGTCCCGTAGAGAGCTTTGCTCTTCTACGGGGCAAGATTGCTTTTTGTCAGCTCAAAAATATTAAACGCGCTAGTAATCAAATTTTATTCCTTCTGCGGCGCGCTCGGCGCGTTTGGCATCAACCTCCTTTAGGTGCATTTTTCTTATGCGTACATTTTTAGGAGTAACTTCCACCAATTCGTCGTCACCGATATATTCTAGTGCGTCGTCTAGAGTCATTGTTTTTGGGGTTTTAAAGTAATCCAAACTAGCGTCTCCCACAGACCTGCAGTTTGATAGCGCTTTTTCTTTGCAGACGTTTATTCTTATATCTTTTGATCTTGCGCATTGTCCTACAACTTGCCCCTCGTACACTTCTACGGCGGGACCAAGGAATAAAACTCCTCTGCCTTGCAAATTTACGAGTCCGTAAAGATTAGTTGGCCCAGTTTCGCTGGAGATTAAAGAGCCGTGGTCTCTTTCTTTCCAACCACCTGGTTCGGGCATATATTGAAAAAATACAGTGTTCATTATGCCAAGACCTTTTGTGTCTGTTAAAAATTCATTTCTGTATCCGAAAAGTCCTCTTGTTGGAATTATAAATTCCAAAAATGTTATTCCGTTGTTGTTCCTCATGTCTTTTATTTCTCCTTTCCTGCTTCCCATTTTTTCCATAACGGCTCCCTGATATTTTTCTGGGACCTCAATAAATATCTTTTCGTAAGGAGTCATCATTTCTCCATTGATTTCTCTGTTGATAACTTGAGGCCTAGAAACCTGGAATTCAAAACCCTCTCTACGCAATCTCTCAATTAAAATCGCCAAGTGTAATTCTCCACGACCGGAAACGATCCATTGGTTTTTATCATTTTCAATAACTCTTAAAGAAACGTCTGTTTCCAGTTCTTTAAATAATCTTTTTCTAATCTGCATTGTTGTAGAAAATTCGCTCTCTTTGCCGGCGAAAGGGGAGTCGTTAACCATAAAAGTCATTTTAACAGTTGGCTCCTCAATATTTATTAAAGGTAAGGCCAATGGATTTTCTACATCTGCAATTGTTTCTCCAATTGTTACGTCCGAAATTCCAGCAATGGCAACAATGTCTCCTGCTCTTGATTCTGTAACTTCAACCCGGCCCAATCCCGCGAAAGTCATTAGGGAGGTTATTCTGTATTTTTTCTGTATGCCAGCCCTATTTATGTGCATTATTTCTTGCCCAGATTTTACAACTCCATTATAAATTCTACCAATTGCAATTCTTCCCTTAAAATCATCTGGGGTTATTGTTGTCACCAGCATTTGTAAAGGTTTTGTTGTGTCTGCGATAGGGGATGGAATGTGTTCCACAATTGCGTCAAAAATTGGGTTTATGTTTTCCATTGTTGATAGGTCTGGTTTTAATCCGGCTTTTCCGTCTCTGCCAGATGCATATATAACAGGAAAATCTAAACTGTGGTCGCCGGCCCCCAATTCCAAAAATAATTCATAAGTTGCCTCTAAAGCAAATTCCGGTCTGGCGCCCGTTTTATCTATTTTATTTACAACCACAATAATTTTGTGGCCCATTTCTAAAGCTTTTTTCAAAACAAATCTGGTCTGGGGCATTGGGCCTTCTTTTGCGTCGATTAAAAGCAAACAGCCGTCTGCCATATTCAAAACCCTTTCAACCTCTCCACCAAAATCAGCGTGACCGGGAGTGTCAATTATATTTATTTTTGTTTCGCCATATTGCACAGAGGCGCTCTTTGAAAAGATGGTAATTCCTCTTTCTCTTTCCAATTCGTTGCTATCCATAATCATTTCCTGATTTACAACATCCTTATTTAAGTGAGTATGCGACTGACGCAAAAGCGCGTCCACCAATGTTGTTTTTCCATGGTCAACGTGAGCTATAATAGCAATGTTACGTATGTTTTCCATTTGTGTTTTATGTCATTCCCGCGAAACTTGTCCTCGACCTGATCGGGGAGCGGGAATCTAGAGTGCTTGCGACGCCTCTGGATTCCCAATCAAGTTGGGAATGACTTAATAAAGTCAATTATACACCAAAAATTCCTTAATGTCAAAACAGTCGCTCAGAAGTCGTCTTGAATATTCAAAAATCCCCGATTCCGGGGATTTTTGAAAGATTTTCACTATTTACTTAAATAGTTATTATCGAGGGGCTCTTGGCTCCATTGGTTTGGCCTCGTTAACTTTGACGGTTCTTCCATCAAGTTCTTTGCCATCAAACATTTCGATAGCTTTTTGGGCTTCCTCTTCGGTTGACATTTCTACAAAACCGAATCCTTTTGATCGGTTAGTCATCTTGTCTATAATAACTGTAGCTGTTTCAACTGTTCCAGCCTGAGCAAATGTATCTCTTAAAGTACCTTCGGTGGTGTTATAAGATAATCCACCTACATATAATTTCTTTGCCATTTTTTTCTTGAATTTTGAATTTTGTATCTTGTGGCCTGAATAGAATTTTGAATATTGAATTTAGCATTCTTTATTCTATATTCTATTCGATATTCCAGCTTCTAAATACAGAATTCTATTTTCGTTACGATTGGTTAGTAATAAGTAAGCCGACCTATAGGCCCGTTGAGCGGGTCCGCTATTTTAGTTCTCCTCACGGCTTACTTATAGAAACCTATAGAAACCTAAGAAAGAAACACAATAGAAACTTACAATTTCATATTATCATTTCTACAAAAAAATACAATAACTGGCGAAATAAAAAACCGCACAAGATCTCTTTTGAGTGAGATTTCTTATGCGGAGGACTATTGGTGAAAGTTAAGCTGTCACCCTCTTGCCATCGGTGTGAATGTGAAACGTCTTTTTTCCAAGGAGGACAAGAGCCTTCCCATCACGGAACGGATGAACATTGTCGTATTTCTGTTCGTAAGCCTGGTTCCCGTTGTTGCGTATGTGAAACCACTTGCCAGCAACGCAGACCTGAGCCATGCCTTCAGAGAAGGTGTGGGCATCGTCATATTCTCCACCAAAGGCGGCTGTACCGTCTTTTCGTATGTAGGAGTACTTTCCGTTCGTCCTAACCCATGCAAGCCCTTCTGAGAACGGACCCGCGTCGTCAAACCTCTGCTCGTAGGCGGGGGTACCGTCAGGATGCACATGAAAAGTTTCTCCCTTTTCATTACGCACCCAAATTAATCCCCCGGAGACTTGTCCGACTTTGGGATACAACGTTGCCAGTGTTGTTTTTATCTCTGCCGCTCTTATTTTTTTTTCTCTGTCAGTCTCCATAAACATTTATTCCTTTCTGATATTCTGGAGATGTTACAAATTAAAGAACAAATCTTCGGTTCGTGAATTTTTGATTATATAATATTATTTTTATTTTGTCGATAGATCGCACTTAAAAACCCGAAAAATATTTTTAGATTTTTAAATTGATATGATTTATATTATTTTTTTCGTTTTTGCCGTGGCTCTGGTCCAATCTTTTAACACTAGAAATCGGCGTGTTTCTAAAAGGGAGCCTATTGTAGTATTATTATAAAAACAATAAAAAAAGCCCTTGTCCGAAAACAAGAGCGGGGATGCCTAGAAAGAATGGCGACTACGGATGTAGTCGATTATTAGTTCTTTTCTCTCGTGCGGTCCGCTGATTTCTATGTCGTGTTCCTTTAAGAAATCCCAAAGCGGGCCGAGGATGAGAATATGCTTGTCAGCATCTTGAACCCTTACAATGATGTGGCCCAGATGATATGCCGAGATCCAATATCTCAGAAAATGATTGGAACCCAGCAAATCGAGATGCGAAAGCCTTGTGTCGCGCTTGAGACCTCTCAATTGCTCGGCTCGTTCCTTTAAGTGTGCCAGTCTTCTTGACTCAGTCATTGAGAATCCTTTCTTTTTGTTGATTGTTAAGTAGCAGTATAACGAAAACTTATAATAGCAATATTTAAATTAAATGTCAACCATATATCAAAAAACCGCTTCTATTCAAGAGCGGTTTTTTGATCAAAGATTGCGGTGCGTTATTTAGCGAACAGCTTAAACATCCAGCCAAATAAACTAAAGCCATTTTGAGATGAATTTAGCGTATTCTCAGCCTCTAAATTTATTTGCTCAAGATTTTGGATCTGTTGCATTAAAGTTTGCTGGTCGCCCTGATTTACAAGCTTATTTTTAACTTCTTGTAATTGTTTGATTTGCTCGCGATTTTGTTCCAGTATTTTCTTAGCACTATCTATTTCCGTATAATCTGGACCAACAAGAAGCTTGATAAGCCCGTTTCGGATTTTGATTTTTTCCAACCCGGCTTCCAATTTTTCTTGATTTTGAGTCTGTGTCTGAGCAATGGTTTTTATTTCTTGACCGATACCACCACTTCTATCGGCGACTTGTAGCATTTCTTGCACTGCGTTGGCGACCAGGCTTCTTCGTTCCTCGGCCGTTGCTGTGCCAGTTTTGTTTTGGTTCTGGTTTTGTTTTTTCTCTTGCGCATTGTTTCCAGGTTGATCCTCGGTTTCATCTCCATCTTGCGATTGTTGCTGGTTTTGGTTTTCAATAGTTATCTCACCTTCGTCAACTACGTCTGTTTTCTGCGCTTGTTCGTTGTTTTGTGTTTGAATCTGGCTATCCTCGCCCTGGTTTATTGTCTGTGTCTGTTGTTGGTTTTGATTAGCAACTCCCGCATTGTCGTTTTGACCTACAGCATATGCACTAATTGCGAAAGAAATGGCGACTATCAAGGCGCTCACTGTTAAAATTTTATTTTTCATATTTTTTTATAATTAATTTGTTAATAGGTCGACCCTCTTTATTCTATCATAGAATAAAAATTGGGTATATGCTATTCAAGAATTCTATACAAGCATACTTGAAAATGTCCTTTTAATTTAGTAATATGTAAATAACCATTCCGCAGTAGCTCAATGGTAGAGCAAATCCCTGTGAAAGTCCTTAAAATGCCGTATAATAATATATATGGCAGACAAAAGGAAATATGCTGATCGCAGAGAAGAATTAATCAAAGCCGTCGCAAAGCGAAGGCGAAAAATTAAACTTCTCGCGATACAATATAAAGGAGGCAAATGCCAAGTATGCGGATATAATAAATATCCAGGAGCATTAGACCTTCATCATGTTAGTGGCCAAAAATCTTTTAGCATTGGCGACAAAGGATACACCAGATCCTGGGAAGTAACCAGGAAAGAATTGGATAAGTGTGTTCTTGTTTGCGCTAATTGTTACAGAGAGATCGAAGCCGGCATTACGCAGCTTCCGAAGGAAACTTTGGGATGAATAATCTCGGGATAACGGTGAAGCCCTGAAATGGGTAATACCGTGGGAACCTCGCTTTGCGAGGGACGCCGTAGAGACTAGATACCGAGATGCCTAATTTCGTTTTACGAAAATGGCAATGATATAGTCCACACCTGTGGTAACACAGGGTAAAGTGTAAGGATAAGGTTGTAGGTTCGAGTCCTACCTGCGGAGCTTGTAAAACAAAACGCCATCAAAAATGGCGTTTTGTTTTACAACTTTCCGGGTAAAGATTCGAACATAGGAAGGGGTCGGGAAGGAGTAGTCCTTCCCGTGTAGGAAAACAGCGAAGCGTTAAAAACCGAGGGTTTCTAAAAAGGAGCGGAGTGACGCTGGTTCCAGCGAAGCGGAGTCCTACCTGCGGAGCCAATTAAACGCCCCATACTAGGCAAAGCCTAGTATGGGGCGTTTGTCGTTTTAAAAAAAATAATGGTAAACTGCATTTTGTACGGTTTTATTTTGTGGTAAAATCAATAGCATATGAAATTTTTTAGAAAATATGTTCGCGTAGCTAGAAGGGTTTCAACTAAGAAAAGGGAGGTGGCGAGGACATTCGTGGAAAACCGAATAAGCTATTTTAATAAATTTTACAATTTTAAAATAAATCGCATTGCCATAAAAAACACTAAGACGAGATGGGGGAGTTGCTCGTCTAAAAAAAACCTCAATTTTAACTACAAAATTATCTATTTAAGGCCAGAATTGGCTGACTACTTGATAGTGCATGAACTTTGCCATTTGGGAGAATTGAATCATTCAAAAAGATTTTGGGCGCTGGTATCGAAAACAATTCCAAATTATACTATAATTAATAAAGAACTGAAAAGAATGCCCGTAAAAAATATATAGGCATGAAATAATAGTAAAGGTCGATTCGTCCGCCCAAAATTTATTTTGTAAAATTTAGGCGGGTAAAAAAATTAACTTCGTAACAAAAAAATGGATCAAACAACACAAAATTCACAACCTCAACAGTCCGCTCCAAATCAAAAAAATAAAGGGAAAAATACAGGCATGGCAGTAGTTGCTTATATTATTTTTTTCATTCCCTTGCTGACGGAAGCGAAAAACGACCCATTTGTGAAATATCACGTTAAGCAAGGATTAGTTCTATTTATATGCAGTTTAGCAGTATGGATTGTCATGAGCGTGATACCAGTCTTTGGATTGTTTATCGCTCCTATTCTAAATATTGCTTTAATAGTTCTGCTTATTTTAGGAATTATAAACGCGGTTAATGGCGTTGAGAAGCCTCTTCCTTTGATAGGGCAGTTCGCTGATAACCTTAAATTTTAAAAGATTTTCTCATAGAGCCGATTAAAGGAAACAAAAAGCGCCCATCTGGGCGCTTTTTGTTTGTAGTTTAACAGATATCGGTGAAGTTGTTTTTGAAAACAGTTTTGTAGATAAGGTCTCTGCTTATCATGCCCACTAACTTGCCATTCTCTATAACCGGAAACTGATGAACCCTGTGCGCCAACATAAGCGCTCCAGCGTTCATTATGGGCATATCGGGTGTTATTGTGAGGGGCATTGTGTTCATAAATGTTTCCACTTTGTGGTATCGTATCTCATAAGCCTTTGTTTCACGTTTTTCTCCGTTGGCGTAGTCTTCGGGATGCTCATAAAAACTTTTGTAGTAAGGGTAAAGAATTTTAAACAAATCTTTTTCAGAAACATATCCTACAAGTTTCTTTTCTTCGTTTACAACTGGAGCTCCACTTGTATTATCTTTGCACAGCAAAGTTACGGCCTCTTCATATGTGTTCTCTGGCTTTAGAGCGGGAAACTCTTTAAGCATTAAGTCTTTTACTTTCATGTTTTTAGTGTTTTAGTCTCCTATATTTATCGGCGACTTTTAATTTTGCTGTCTCACGGTTAATTATAGCCTGAAGTTTGGCAAAATCAACATCGTTTCTGTTTTGTTTTTCTTTTAGAAGCTCTTCAGCTCTTGCTCGAGCGGCTTTTGATGCTTCTATATCAACCTCTTCGGCACGTTCGGCTGAATCAGCCAAAATGTAGACTTCACTGTTTTTTCTAATTTCCAAGAAACCCGTTGAAACGGCCATTAAAATAGTTTGCCCGTCTTTCTTGATTCTTATTTCTCCGGGTTTAATTATAGAAACCAAAGGAGCATGTCTTGCCATGACAGTAATTTCCCCGGCTTCTGTTGGAATAGTCAGCTGGTCTATTTGGTCGCTATAAGTTACTCTTTCTAAAGTAACTATTTTGAAGTTTAGTTTTGTTTTTGGCATCTTATACTTTTTGTACCTCCTCGATTCCACCCTTCATATAAAAGTTTTGCTCGTCTTTATCGTCGTGTTTTCCGTCTATGATTTCTTTAAAACCCTTAATGGTGTCTTTTAGTTTTACATACTTTCCCGGAATGCCGGTGAATTGTTCGGCCACGAAGAACGGTTGGGACAAAAACTTTTGTATTTTTCTTGCTCGGAAAACAATAGTTTTATCTTCATCGGAAAGTTCATCCATTCCAAGAATAGCAATAATGTCTTGCAAGTCTTTATATCTTTGTAAAATGTTTTGAACCGCACGAGCTGTTTTGTAGTGTTCTTCTCCTACAATGTTTGGATCTAAAATAGTTGAACCAGAATCTAGTGGGTCAACTGCAGGATAAATTCCTAAAACAGATAAAGATCGTGACAAAACCATAGTTGAGTCTAGGTGGGCAAAGCTGGTGGCTGGGGCAGGGTCTGTTAAGTCGTCAGCTGGAACGTAGATGGCCTGCACAGAAGTAATTGAGCCTTTTTGAGTAGAAGTGATTCTTTCCTGCAAAGCTCCCATTTCTGTAGCAAGGTTTGGTTGGTATCCAACAGCAGAAGGCATTCTTCCAAGCAAAGCTGAAACTTCAGAGCCCGCCTGAGTAAATCGGAATATATTGTCTATAAATAAAAGTAAATCTTTTCCTTCTTTGTCTCTAAAATTTTCTGCCATAGTTAAAGCAGACAAAGCTACTCTGGCACGAACTCCAGGTGGCTCGTTCATTTGCCCAAACACTAAGGCTGTTTTTTCTAGCACTCCGCTGGCTTTCATTTCTCTGTATAAGTCGTTTCCTTCACGGGACCTCTCTCCAACTCCTGCAAATATAGAATATCCGCCGTGTTCTTGTGCAATATTTCTAATTAATTCTTGGATAACAACCGTTTTTCCCACACCGGCTCCGCCAAATAATCCAATTTTTCCTCCTTTTAAAACGGGACAAATTAAATCAATAACTTTTATACCTGTTTCCAAAATTTCCATTTTTGTTGATTGTTCGGTAAACTTTGGAGCCGACGCGTGAATTGGCATAACCTCTTTTGGTCCTGCATCTTTATTTCCATCAATTGGTTCTCCAAGGGCGTTAAACATTCTACCCAAAACGCCCTTTCCAACTGGTACGCTTATTGGCGCTCCCGTATCTATGACCTCCTGGCCCCTTTGTAGCCCGTCAGATGGGCCCATGGCCAGCGCCTTCACTTTATTAAAGCCAATATGTTGTTCAACCTCCAAAACTAAAACATCGTCTCCAATTTTAGTTTTAAGAGCATTGTATATAGAGGGTAGCTTGTCAGCAAAATCAACAACAACTACGCTCCCCGTAACCTGTGTAATTTTACCTATATTTTGGTCTGTTTTCATATTTTTTATTTTTTATAAAAATTATTCTTTATCGTCTTCATATTTTACTTTG
>Ga0265595_1000955_pt1 | contig 23855 bp, 20 predicted proteins | sample saktaG_15_FD_190148 | JGI IMG/M metagenome (GOLD analysis project Ga0265595, IMG submission 190148) | Saline water microbial communities from Sakinaw Lake, British Columbia, Canada - sak_2013_06_06_50m | ecosystem: Environmental > Aquatic > Non-marine Saline and Alkaline > Saline ...
TTGGTTTAGTCAAAAAAGCCAATGATATTAATTTTAATATTAAAAAGTTTTAAATAAACAGGGTTTGTTTCTTTTTCATGCGCGGGTGGCACAACGGTACTGCGTTCGCCTGCAGAGCGAATTTTCGTGGGTTCGACTCCCACCCCGCGCTTACACGAGTGAAATGAGGAGTTAGCATTCTCACCCCCCGCGCTTCTGATGGGTAACTTTGTTTGGGAGGAATCGCGAGGTTAGAAAAAATCTTTTATATTTTTTCATACTTTTCAAAAATATTTGTAAAATCCTCTTTTGTTATTCCCAATGTTTTACATATTTCTTTTTCATTTTTTCCATAACCGCCCTTGCTAAGCCAAATTATGAACATTTCTTTGCTTCCAGAAATTTTTGGATTTTTTTGTGATAAAGCCCATCTTTTGAATCTTTTTGCCGCACTAATTAAAAAACTTATCTCTCTTTTTTCTTCTGTTTTGCCCAGCGTTTCTCCTTCTTTTGAAATTTCATTAAGTAATTTATTAACCATAGTTAATCCTATTAATATAAACGCGGTTGTGAGAAGATTAAAAGTTAAACCAATAAATTTCCCGGAAGTAAACCTCGCTTCTATATCTATAAATCTCCCAATCGTATAAACTATTGAAGAAATAAGGGCTATAAAAAAGAATGTAAAAGATTTTTTAAATCTCCCGGAGCTCTTTATCACAACCTCTATACACACTAAAATAGATAAAAATATTAAAATAATACGCAAAGAATTCATCGCCAGTTCTATGTGATAAAAAGCTATTTCCATTTCATTTCCTTATTATTTTTGTTATTCCAGGATAACTTGCATCCACTTTTTTACCAGCCTTCCCTTCTTCTTTAATTTTTCTGATTTTGAAGAGCACGATTATTACGCAAATAATCAAAACAATTATTAAGGCGGTTATTCCGGCTTTAACTGGAATGCTGTACTTTCTTCCAATATTAAACCAGGCACTTGCACTTGCAATTTTGTTATCATAATTTACTCTTGTATAAAAAACATACTTTCCAAATGGAAGATTTAATGGGAGTTTAATGCTTTTTATAAAACTCGTTGAAGTTTCTACAGCAATAGTATCATGCTCTTTAATAATCTCTTTTCCTTCACTATCTTTTATTATGTAATCCAAGGATACATCTACCCTATCATAATCTCCCAAATTATATAGTTCTATTTGAGCTAATATTTCTTCTCCTGGGAGTACATATTGGAATTTATCTGGAATTTTCAGCTTTATATCAAATAAGGAACTTTTAGATTCAACTTCTATCATAACTAAAATTTCCTTCTCTGTTCCCGCAGATGAAACTATAATCTTTCCCAAATATAAATCTGGATTTGTATCATCCCTTGCTAAGAAATCTAATTTAATTGTTTTGGATTCTTTAGGGTTAAGAGAAATTGTTGTTTCATTTATTCTAACGAGATCTCCAAGATTTTTACTTTTTATAATTAAATTTATCTTTTTAGTATCTTTATTTTCTATTGTAAAATATCGTGTAGTGGTTTCACCTTGTTTAAGATATATCAAAATTTCTTCAGTGTCAAGTGAATATTTATCGATAGGTATGGAGGTTTCTCCTCCCCCCCCCACTAGGAATCTCTGTAATTCCTGTTGGAGTTTCTTCTGCAGAATAAACAGAAAAACTTGTAACATTGAATTTTAAAGTGTTACCAGTATAACTTTCTTTTGTGCATATTGTTGATGGGCAAACAACTCCATCCTTAAGAATTCTGGGAATTGCAAAATTTAAATTATATAGCCATAGTGTAGTAGATTTGTTAAAATTAGGAACTTCTGTTGAATTTATTTCTATCCTATTGGAAGAAATGTTTATGTTTGAATCTACATCTAATAAATTGTCTGTATTATCTTTATCATTAGTCATATTTATAGCTTCATTAAATTTAATCTTGCCATAATCTGTGTTTTCTAAAATTATATTATTTAAATTTTGTATTTCTTCATAACTATAATTTAAGAAATTAGTAGAAGAACCTTTTGTGCTACTTTTATAATCTTCAAAAAGGATTATAAATTTGCTTGAATTTGCTGTAAAACTTACATTGCTTGTGATAGTATCATTAGTATTATTAGCAAAAATGTAAACCGTATGTGGGCCTTGTGAAACATTAAATTGAATGGAAGAACTTATAGTTGTATTTTCTGAATTATCTATATTATACCATACATAATCTCCATTAATAAGTGTATAATTTAAAAAAAGAGATTCATTTGTCAAATAGGTTTCATTTTTTGGGGAAGTTATCTGAATGTAGGGAATTACTGTCTGAATAAAAATGCTCATTCCTACTTGTTGAGAAGTCATTTTTCCAGTTATGGGATCTATAACTATTTCACCAGTTATAGAATCTGCAACTGTTTCCGAAGAAATTAATTGATTGAGAATTATAAAAGACAAAATTATAAGTATAAGAAAAACATTACCTTTCATGAATTATACAATAAACCTTAGTTTTTAAAATTTCTACTTCATAGTTTGCTTTTTATTCTTTCTTTTAATCAATAAAAGAATAATTATAAGGAGTATTAATAAAATCCCTATAATCAAGAAGAAATATATTGAATTAAAATTACTCTCTGAAGCAGCCTCTTTTATTATCACAACTTTAAATATTTGCTCTTGTCCTGTTCCAAATCCAAATTCTCCAGATTGTCCTGAAGAAACTGTGCTAAATTCCAATTTTATATTGTAACTATTTCCAACTTTTACCCCTTCTGGAAGAGTTATTCTTAAATTTACTGGAACTTTATCTCCTGGAGAGACAAGATATATATTCTCCTCATCAGTTATACTTATAATCTCAGAGCCCTCAATTATAGTTACTCTTACACTTACATTTTCAGTAGCCCCTCCTCCATTTTGTAATACAAATTCTAAATCTGTTATTTTTGAGTCTGGAAAAATATTTAATTCTTTATTTTCCATATATGGAGAAGAAACTGAAAATGCTGAAACAAAAGAAATTCCCAAAATAATAAGCATGGCTAGTGAAATATAAATTTTACTACAGGTGTTTTTATTGTTTTTCATTTTATACTATTTTTACAGTCCATGAACCTAATGCATCTGTTGAATATTGTTGTTGAGTTAGTTCTACTCCAGCTTCTCTCAAACATAGATAAACTTTTTCTTGTGCTGTTCCATCACCTATTGTATAATTTCCTGCTGCCAGTATGGTGTTAGTTACTGCTGTGTAACTCATATTTGCCATTGCTGTTGCTGAAGCAGTTATATTACATTCTATATTCCCCCCGGTGTATGGGCTTGCAGAGAAATTACCTGCCCAAAGGAATTTATCTGCGTTTGTTTCACCCACAAGATCTGTTGCATTTATTTGAACACCATTCGATGCTATATCTACATTTCCTGTGTTGTTCATGAGAATATTATTTGTGGGGGTTTGATTAGTTGTTCCTGCATTCATGCTTGAGAAGGTTAGAGCTGAAGGACTCATTACAAATCCCTTTAAACTATTTACTGTAACTGTGTGTGTGCCATTAATAGCAAGATTAGCTCCCAAATCAGTTATATTAGCATAAACTGTCCAACTACCGGCTGCATCCCACCACCACATTGTAACATTACATGTGTAATTTGCATAATTTCCTGAATAATCTTTTACAGCACAAGAACTGTTATATCTTAGTTCTTCACCTGCTTTTGTAAGGTTTAGTGCTGCAGAATCATTATTTAAATTTACGGCCCCATCAGGATCAGTTACAGAAAAATTAATTACAACAAAAGTTGGGCTTGGAGCGTCGGTAAGAGTAATTGCAGCCAGATTAGTTGAGTATGCTAAAGAAATAAAAATGCCTGTAGGGGGAATTGTTTTAAATAAGGTGAGAAAAAAGAAATATGAATTGAAAAAAGAAGATATTGAAAATGCATTAAAAATAAAAGTTATTGAAGAAATTCCATATGATAAAAGAATTCCTGAATCTATTGCAAGAAAGGAACCAGTTGTTTTATTTAAAACAAATTCCAAGGCAAGCAAAGCATATAAAAGACTTGCAGCAAGTTTAATTGGACAAAAATATCCTGAGTCTTGGTTAAGAAGAATTTTGACAGCAAAGAAAAAAAATAAAAACTAAAAAATTTATAAGGGTGTATTAATTTTTACAAGATGATTGTAGTTATTAATAATATTTATATACTTAATGTAGTTGGTAAAAAGAATGGCCTATATTGTAAAGCAAAAAATTAATGGAAAAGATTATTTTTATATGAGGAAGAGTGTGAGAGATGGAAAAAAAGTTACAAGCAAGCACTTGGCTTATCTTGGTTCTGACAAAAATGAAGCTGAAAAAAAATATGCTGAAATAATTAAAAAGCTGAATAAGAAAGATAATTTAATGGAAAGCAAAACAGATGAAAAAAAATCAATTTCCAAACTTGTCCAGAAGAAAATTTCAATAGATGAACTTGCAAAATTCTGCAAGGAAAAAGGATTCATATTTAGAAGTTCAGATATTTACGGGGGATATGCAGGATTTTGGGATTATGGCCCATTGGGTATTGAAATGTTTAACAATATAAAAAAGGAGTGGTGGAATTTTTTTGTTCATAAGAAAGAAAATATTGTTGGGATGGAGGGGAGCATAATTTCTCATCCAAGAACATGGAAAGCTTCAGGGCATATAGAAAATTTTAATGATTTATTTGTAAAATGCAAAAAATGCGGGAAGGCAGGAAAATTAGATGATGAGAATGAACTTGGAAAAATTAAATGCACTGGTTGTGGAGGAGAGTATGAATCAAAGGGAAAATTCAATCTTATGTTTAAAACAAAAGTTGGAGCAGCTGAAAATTCCCAGGATGCTTATTTGAGGGGAGAAACTGCTCAGGGGATGTTTATGAATTTTAAACTAATAAGCCAAACATCAAGAATGCAGTTGCCTTTTGGAATTGCCCAGATAGGAAGATGTTTTAGAAATGAAATTGCTCCGAGGGATTTTTTATTCAGAAGCAGGGAATTTCACATAGGAGAATTTGAATTTTTTATAAATCCTGAGGAAAAAAAATGTGGGTTGCTTGGGGAAGAACATCTTAATTTAAAATTCGAATTTTTATCAGAGGAGGAACAGAAAAAAAATATTGAAAACCCTTCGCTTAAAGAAACGAGCATAAAAGAAATCCTTAAAGAAAATAAACTTGATGAATGGCATGCTTATTGGCTTGCAGAGCAAATTATTTGGTTTAGAAGCTTAGGGCTTGAAGAAATAAAAATACGTGAGCACACAAAAGAAGAACTTAGTCATTACAGCTCTGCTACATTTGATATAGATTATGAATATCCTTTTGGTTCAAAGGAAGTTGCTGGAAATGCTAACAGGGGACAATATGATTTAATGCAGCATGAAAAAGAAAGCAAGGAGGAAATGGAAATATTTGATGATAAAACCCATAAAAAAGTAATTCCAAGAGTTATAGAGCCAACTTTTGGAATGGAGAGAATTTTTTTGGCTCTCTTGACTAAGGCTTATTCCGACGATGGAAGAGGAAATATTGTTCTTAATCTTCCTCCAAAAATATCTCCTATAAAAGCAGCAGTTTTTCCCTTAGTTAAAAGAGAGGATTTTGAAAAAATTGCAGAAGAAATTGTTAAAGATTTGAAGGAAGAATTTAATATTTCTTATGATAAATCAGGAAGCATTGGAAGAAGATATGCAAGAAATGATGAAATTGGAACACCTTTCTGCATAACCATAGACGATGATTCACTTAAAAATAAAGATGTCACAATAAGAGACAGAAATTCAAGGGAGCAAAAAAGAATTCCAATAAAAAATCTGAGAGAACTTTTAAGACAATTAATAAATTCTGAGAAGAATTTTGAAGATATTTAATTTTCATTTTCTTTTTTGTAAAATTTTTGTTATTTTTACCGACGAGATTGATTTTATTAACGAAAGTTTTTTAAATAATATAAACTTCTTTAGTATAATTAAAAGAGAGGGGTGAAAAAATGGCTAAAAAGAAAAAAGCTGCTAAAAGAAAAATAGCAAAGAGAAAAGTTGTTAAAAAGAAAAAAAGAAGATAATCCTTTCCTTAGGATTAATTTTTCACCAATTTCATTTTTATTATTTTTCAAATGTTTTCAATAAACTTTTAAACTTTATTTCTTTTCTTTTCATATGAAAGATTGTATTTTTTGTAAGATATCGAATGGGGAAATTTCTTCAGAAAAAATATATGGGAATGATAATTTCTTTTCAATTCCTGATGCAAATCAACAGATAGAAGGACATTCTCTTATCATTTCAAAAAAACACTTTGAGACACTTTTGGATTTGCCTTCTACGCTTGGAACAGAACTTCTTGATTGCATAAAGAAAACAACCAGGAAATTAATTGAAAAGCATAAATCAGAGGGATTTAATATCGTCAGCAACAATTTTGCATGTGCTGGGCAGGCTGTAAAACATGTTCATTTTCACATTCTTCCTAGAAAAGAAGGAGGAAAGATTCCTAGAGTTTATTGAATCTCTTAAAGGATTTAATAGATAAAACAGAGAAAAGACTTCCTGCAAAATCTATTAATATGTCTTTTATGCTGCAAAATCTTCCTGGAACGAAAAGCTGATGAAATTCATCGGATATTGCATAAATAAGGGAGATTAAGAGAATTATTAAAATGGTTTTATTATTTATTTTTCCTTTTTTTAAAGATAGCGAGAGAAAAAAAGTGAATATAAAAAATATTCCGAAATGATAAAATGTTGCAAGATTAAATCCTGTTTTTTCTCCAATTGGGGAAGATATACTTGAAAATAAAAATATTTCTAGGGCAATTAAGATAGTTATCACAATGTAGAATATTTTCCCTTTAGCAAATTTTTTTGGCATATTACTCCTTAAAACAATGTCTCTGGCGAGAGTTTAACTCGCGACCCCTGCCTTTCTCAAGGAAACTTAAACCAGTAATCTCAAGACTGAAAACCTTTGGTTTTCGTCAATGAACGTCACTACGTTCCATTCATGAGAGCAGTGCTCTAACGCTGAGCTACAGAGACAATGTTAATAGAAATAAATCATTTAAAAGTTTAACTTTTGTAGATATATTGAATATTTATTCAAGTTCAAGTTTCACTTTCTCTTCTTGTCTTTTCATTCTTGAAATCAATCCTGCAATTCTGTTTCTTAATCTCTTGCTTGGCATTGTATTTCCAAGTATTCTTTTATTTTTTTCAAAATCCTTATTAAAGCTTAAATCTTCTTTTGTAAGAATATTTGCTGTTTTTCTCATCATTTTTGATTTTATCTTTCCCATTGTAATTCGTGTAAAATTTTGTTTTTAAAGGTTTTGATTATTTATTTTTCTATCTTTTCTATCTTCTCCAAATTTTGCACTGATTCAATTAAATTTGAGAGCTTTTTTGAAGGTTCTCCCATACTTAAGATTAAATATTTCAAATTTAGCTGTGAAGCTTTTTTATTGGCATTAATTATGTCTATATCTGAGATCTTTTTTTTATTGTAAGCAACAAGCAATTTTTCAGTTCCTTCAGATTTTATGCGAAGCAATATTTCATTTTTGTTAAAACTCTCTACATTAAGAATTTCAATTGTTTCTTTGGAGAGAAATTCTTTTATTTTGTTGAAAAATTTATCATCCTTCTTTTGCACGCTTTTCTTTTTAGGAGTTTTTTGCGATTTTATCTTTAGTTTTGGTTTTTCATCTTCTTCTTTTTTCTTTTTAGGATGTATTTCTTTAATTTCAATTTTTTCCTTTATCTCAATCTCTTCAGTTTTTCCAAGTATATTTAAGTCTGGAGTCTTTTGTTTTTCAGATTTCCCCTCTATTCCTTTTCTCTCAAGTTTTTCCTTTTCTTCTCTTATTTCTTCTATGTCTTCTATTTTTATGTCTTTTATAATTTTATCTCCTATTTCTCTTTCTCCTTTATCAAAAACTTTTTGTTTTGCTTCAACATATTTGTGTTCTTCTATTGGTTTTGTTCCTAATTTAAATTCTGATTCCGAAGCTGTTAAATATCTCCAAAAAATTTCATCATTTTTTTTAAAAGGAAATGCAAAATCCTTTATTTCCCTCAATGCAACTCTTATTGCAGGACTCTGTTCAGAATCTTTAAGGAATTTTTTCCCCTGAATAATGAGAAAAGCATCTTTTTCCTTGCTTTTAAGATAATTTGAAAACTTTTCAAGTTGTGGCTCTTGTCCTCGAATAAAATAAATTGGGGAATTTCCAACTTTCATACAACTTATTTTTATTTCCTTATTAGATAAAAGTTCAGAAAGAAAGGCTGATGCAAAAAGCATGCTCATTCCCATTTCTTTGGCAACATATACTGGCAGAGTAGGACCTTTCATTCTCAGAATCGAAAGGATTTTTTCTCTTATGTGAGGGGCATCTTGGGCAGGCATTAGTTTAGAAAAGGGTTTTGGATTATAAAGATTTATGTTTGGGTATTTTAGGTTTTTATCCAGCTAACTTCATAATAAGAGACATCTGATTCTTCATCAAGAATTGCTATTAAAAGGTTCTTTTTTGTAGAATGTGCAACTCTATTTTTTGCAGCAAATTCATGCCAGGAGAATTTCTTTGACTCGTGTTCGATAAAAACAATCCATTTTGCATGTTCTTCATCTGGAGTTCTTCCTTTGTCATAAACTCTGAAATCCGCTCCAAATTTTAAAGCAGTTTTTACAACATATCCTTTCTCCCGCAAATCTTTGAAAATTGGATATTTAAGCTGAATTCTTGAATCAATTTTTTTGAATACTTTTTGCAGTTCATCAAACCCAAGAACTTTTTTATTTTTTATAATTTTTATTTTGTTTTTTTCAACAAGATAAAGTGCTTCTGAAAGAGAATACTGAATTTTTTGTCCTATTGGTTGCCCAAAATTTGATTTTTTATAGAGTGTAAAGGCTTCCGCCTCATTTGTTGAAACAACTTCTCCTAAAAGATAGGTTAAAATTTTATTCATATTTATAACAAATTAGGAGAATATTTAAAAGTTCCTGAATAATAATTAAGTTATGTCAGAGAATAAGGAAATTAATTTCAGTAAAATTGAATTGAAGTGGCAGAAGAAATGGGAAGAGAAGAAAATATTTGAGATAAGTGAAGATTCTAAAAAAGAGAAATTTTATGTTCTTGAAATGTTCCCTTATCCCTCTTCTTCTGGATTGCACATAGGGCATGCTTTGAATTATACAATAGGAGATATTTATGCTAGGTTCAAAAGAATGCAGGGGTTTAATGTTCTTTATCCTATGGGTTATGATTCTTTAGGGCTTCCTGCAGAAAATGCAGCAATAAAAGAGAAGACTCATCCAGAAGAGTATACAGAGAAATCAACTAAAAATTTTATGAAGCATCAAAAGATGCTTGGAATAAGTTATGATTGGTCAAGAATTGTAAATACCTCCAAACCAGAGTATTATAGGTGGGACCAATGGATTTTTCTTAAAATGCTTGAAAAAGGTTTAGCTTATAGAAAGAAAGCTTCTGTAAATTGGTGTCCTTTATGTAAGACTGTTCTGGCAAATGAGCAAGTTCATAATGGAAAATGCTGGAGACATGAAGATATAGAAGTAGAAGTAAAAAATATTGAACAATGGTTTTTAAAAATTACAAATTATGCAGAAGAGCTTTTAGATAAAATTGATTCTTTGGATTGGCCTGCAAGAACAAAAGCAATGCAGAAAAACTGGATTGGAAAATCTTATGGGACTGAGATTAATTTTGATATAAATAAAGAAAAATGGTCGATATTCACAACCCGTCCTGATACTGTTTATGGGGTTACATTCATGGTTGTTTCTGCACAGCATCCAAAATTGTTTGATTTAGTTACAGAAAAACAGAAAAAAGAAGTTGAGAAATTCTTGAAAAAATTAAAATCTGTTAGTGAGAAGGAATTTGAAGCTATGGAGAAAGAAGGAGTTTTTACAGGAAGTTATGCAATTAATCCTATGACAAATGAGAGAGTTCCGGTTTATGCTGGGAATTTTGTTATAGCTGATTATGGTTCTGGAATGGTTATGGGAGTTCCTGCACATGACCAGAGAGATTATGAATTTGCAAAAAAATATGAAATTTCAATAAAGGTTGTTATTGACCCAATTGGAATTGAAATTGAAAAGCCAGAAAAGATGACTCATGCATATACAGAAAAAGGCAATCTAATAAATTCTGGGAATTTTAATGGAATTAATAATGAAGAAGCCAAGAAGAAAATTACAGAATATCTTGAAAAGAGAAAATTAGGAAAGAAAGTTGTACAGTTTAAATTGAGAGATTGGCTAATTTCAAGACAAAGATATTGGGGGACACCAATCCCTGTTGTTTATTGTGATAAATGCGGAATTGTTCCTGTTAATGAAAAAGATTTGCCTGTTGAACTCCCGAAAGAAGTTAAATTTGGAAAAGGAAATCCCTTGCTGACTAATGAAAAGTGGATAAAAATTGAATGTCCTAAGTGCAGGGGCTTGGCTCGAAGGGAAACAGATACTATGGACACTTTTGTAAATTCTTCATGGTATTTTTTAAGATATTGCGACAGTAAAAATAATAAAGAAATTTTTGACAAGAAAAAAGTTAAATATTGGATGCCTATTGACCAGTATATAGGGGGGGCAGAACATGCTTGTATGCATTTAATTTATTTTAGATTTTATACAAAATTTCTAAGGGATTTGGGTTTATTGGATTTTGATGAGCCTGCTAAAAAATTATTTCATCAAGGGATGTTGCACGAGGGTGGAGAAAAAATGTCAAAATCAAAAGGGAATGTAATTGACCCAAGTGACATAGTAAAGAAATATTCTGCTGATTCTTTAAGGTTGGCTTTGATGAGTTTTGCTTCTCCAGATTCAGATACAAATTGGGATGAAAAAGTTTTGATTGGCAGCCACAAATTTTTGAGTAAGATTTATGAGAAATTAGGAAAATTAAAGATTTCTAAAAAATCTGATGCTAGAACAGAGAGTAAATTAAATAAAATAATAAAAGAAGTTACAAATGACATAGAAGCTTTCAAATACAATCTTGCAATAATTAAAATAAGAGAACTATTAGATTATATTCCTGAAAAAGTTTCAAAGGAAGTTCTTGAAAAGAGTCTGAAATTATTGCATCCTTTTTGTCCGCATATTACAGAAGAGCTTTGGGAAAAAATAGGAAATAAAAATTTCATAAGTTTGGGGGATTGGCCTGTTGCAGATGAAAGGAAAATAGATATAAAATTTGAAAGACAGGAAGAAGCAATAAATAAAATTGTTGCAGATATATTAAATATTCAAAGAATTGTTGAATCCAAAGGTGAAAAAAGAAATAAGGTTTATGTTTATGTTCTTCCTAATGAAAAAGAAGATTATGATTCTTTGGAAATAAGCAAGAGGGTTGGCAAGGAAGTAATTGTTTTTGTTGTAAATGATTCCAAGAAATATGACCCAAAGAATATTTCAAAGAAATCTAAGCCAGGAAAACCTGGAATTTATGTGGAATAATCAGCTTTTTATATTCTATTTTGCTGTTTAATTTATGGATGATTCCAAAATAAATTTTAAAGATTCAAAAAGTGGTTATGATTTTTTAATTCAGAAAAAATATTTAATTTTAACTTTATTTGTGTTGGTGCTTCTTATTTTATTTTCAGGTGGGCTTGGGCTTTTTAATTTTATAAAAGATAATTTATTTCAATAGGAAAAAACTTGTGGAGATGGAACACTATATAACAGTTGTTCTGATATAAAACCTTATTTTTGTAAGGGAGGTAAATTAATTGACTTGGCTTCTGTTTGTGAATGTTCAGATAATTTTGTTAAGATAAACAACTCCTGTGTTTCTATTTATCAGACAAAACCTAAGGAAATCTTTTTAGAATATGTTCTTCTTGGAGAAAATTATTCAGTTAGTTTTGTTGTATATGATGGTTTTATAAATTATATCTCTGAAGTTCCCCGTTCAATTTATTATTCTTACGAAGATAATTTTTCAAGGGCAGATTTCAAAATAAAAGCTATAAATGAAGAAGAGCAGAGAAAACTTCTTATGCCCTTAGTTATTAAAATACAAAATATGACTTTGAACAAAGAAGACCAAGTAAGGATAGCAATAAGCATTGTTCAAAATATTCCCTTTGGAGTTTCAAATAAAACATTAAGTTTTGGAAAATATGAGGTTAATTACTCAAGATATCCATATGAGGTTCTTTATGACATGCAGGGAATTTGCGGAGAGAAAACAGATTTGCTTGCTTTCTTATTAAAGGAGATGGGGTATGGCACTGCTTTCTTTTATTATCCCTTGCATAACCATGAGGTTTTGGGAGTAAAATGTCCTATTAAAGAAAGTTTGGCAAAAAGTGGATATTGTTTTGTTGAAACTACTGGGCCTTCTATAATAACAGATGATAAAATTTATTATACAAATATGGGGAAATTACATTCAGAACCTGAAATTTATTTGATATCTGAAGGAGAATCAATAGGAGATAAGTTTTATGAATATTCTGATGCTGACAAATTAATTAAAATAAGGGATTTTATAGAAGAAAATGGGTGGTTGGGGCCAGTACAAAAGAGAACTTTTGAAGAGATTAAGGAAAAATATGGTTTAGCTGAAAAATATTATGGGGGGTGATAGAGAAAATTTATTAAATAATTATTTCTATTAAGAATAATATGAAAAAAGGGGCGATTTTGTTTTTAATATTTGGTATTTTTTTAATTGGAATAAGTTCTGCAATTCCTTACATTCTGTTTGTAAACCCAACACCTTCAGATAATTATGAAACAACTTCAAATAGTTTTGAGATAAATTCTTCAATAACAAATCTATCTGGTTTTGAAGAGTTTATTTTTAATTGGGATGGAATAAATTATACTTTTTACAATGATTCTCTTATTTTAATGATGAATTTTGAAAATAATTCTGGGCTTGGTGAAAATGATTCTTTTGTTAGGGATTTAAGTAAATATGAAAATAATGGAACTGTCTTTGGAGCAATATTCAATCTGGCAGGAAAATACAATGGAGCTTATAATTTTAGTGGAAGAAATAAAATAACAATTGCAAATTCAGCATCCTTGAACATAACAGATAATCTGACAATCTCTTTATGGGCTAAAAGAAATAATGTTCTTGTTAAACAAATCTCAACAGGGAAATCTCATATTTGTATTCTGACAGAAAAAGGAGATATTTATTGTATTGGATATAATGGTTATGGACAATTGGGAACAGGAGATACAATTAATTCTCTTTCTCCTAAGTTAGTTTTAGGCGGATTAAATTTCACTACGATTACAGCAGGGGATTACCATGTCTGTGCATTAAACACAACAGGAAGTGCATTTTGCTGGGGATATAATGGTTATGGCCAATTAGGAATTGGAAATATAACTCAAATGCTCACTCCCCAACTAATTCTAGGAGGATATAATTTCACTACAATTTCAGCAGGAGCTTCTCATACCTGTGCATTAAACACAACAGGAAGTGCATTTTGCTGGGGATATAATGGTTATGGTCAATTAGGAATTGGAAATATAACTCAAATGCTCACTCCCCAACTAATTCTAGGAGGATATAATTTCACTACAATTTCAGCAGGAGCTTCTCATACCTGTGCATTGAACACGACAGGAAGTGCATTTTGCTGGGGATATAATGGTTATGGTGAATTAGGAATAGGAAACACAACTAACATGTATCTTCCTCAAATAGTTTTAGGAGAATTAAATTTCACTATTATTATAGCAAGGGCTTCTCATACCTGTGCATTGAACACGACAGGAAGTGCATTTTGCTGGGGGTATAATGTTTTTAGACAATTGGGAGCAGATGTATCTAATATTCTTGATGTGGTGAAGATGAAGAACCCACAATTAGTTTTGGGCGGAAATAATTTTACTTCAATTTCATTAGGATTTTATTATAGTTGTGGAAAAACCAATGATAATGAAGTATATTGCTGGGGGTTTAATGATTATGGGCAATTGGGAACTGGTTTTACAGAGATAATCTCTCCAAAGTCAGTTTTAGGAAGTTATAATTTTACTACAATTTCTTCAGGAATGAGGAGCACTTGTGCAACAACCACAAATCATAGTGCATTTTGCTGGGGAGAAAATTTTGTTGGGCAATTGGGTGTTGGAAATATTACAAATATGCCTTCCCCCCAATTAATTACGGGCATGGAGATTAGTTCAATTTCAGGAGGATTTTATCATACATGTGCATTGAATACAACAGGAAGTGCATTTTGCTGGGGATATAATGCTGTCGGACAATTAGGAATTGGAAATATAACTCAAATGCTCACTCCCCAACTAATTCTAGGAGAATATAATTTCACTACAATTTCAGCAGGATATGATTTCACTTGTGCATTGAATACAACAGGAAGTGCATTTTGCTGGGGGTATAATGGTTATGGGGAATTGGGAATTGGAAACACAACTTCCCCAATGAAAACCCCTCAATTAGTTTTAGGTAATATAAATTTTAGTTCAATCTCAACAAAAGGAGGGGACCATACCTGTGGAATTAATACAACGGGAAGTGCATTTTGCTGGGGATATAATGGTTATGGAGAATTGGGAATAGGGAATACAACTAGTATGAGTACACCACAATTAGTTTTGGGAGGATTAAATTTCACTTCAATTTCAGAGGGTATAGAAAGTACTTGTGGGATAATCACAAATGGAAATGTCTATTGTTGGGGACGCAATGATTATGGAGAATTGGGAATTGGAAATACAACTAACATGAACACACCACAATTAGTTTTGGGGGGATTAAATTTCACTTCAATTTCATTAGGGATAGAATATTTTACACATACTTGTGCAATAACTACAAATCATAGTGTGTATTGTTGGGGATATAATATTTATGGGCAGTTAGGGCTTGGAAACACAACTTCTCCAATGCTTACCCCCCAATTAGTTTCAAGTGAGAATAATTTTAGTTCAATTTCATTGGGGTTGATGCATACTTGCGCATTAAACACAACAGGAAGTGCATTTTGCTGGGGAAATAATGTAGATGGGGAATTAGGAAATGGAAAAACAAGTGTTATCTTTCCAAATTACAAAGCAATAAAAAGTGTTCTGATTGGGAAATCAGCTGACTCCTTTTTAATAGGTGAAACTTTTGGAGGGACAATTGTTAGTATTTTAAATCAGAATCCTGTTGAATTTGGAACTCCATCTGGTTGGGTAAATATTTTATTATCTTATAATCAAACAGCAGATTTATATCTGAATGGAACACTTGTAAATAATTCAGCTTATATTCAAATTGATTCAGACCCTTCGGTAATTACAATAGGAGAAAATTTTGATGGAACCATAGATGAGATAAGGATTTTAAACAGAACTGTTTTGGCTTCTGAAGTTCAACAGTTTTACAAATCTAATCTTAAGAAGATAAATGAAACTTCTTGGGAATTTTATTCAAACCAGAGTTTAGATTCAGAAAAAACATATTCTTATTTTCTATTTGCAAAGGATTCAGTTTCTTCTTATAGATTATTGAGAAATATAATAAAATTTCCTTTTTCTGAGGAGGATTTATTTTCAGATTCTTCTTCAGGAATATTCAAACCAACACAAAAACAATTAAAAGAAGGATATGTAAAAATTTTGACTAAAAAGCAAAAAGTTCAGGTGAATTTATCAAATGGGGAGCAATATCTTGCTGAAATAAAGGAAGTTAATAAAATTTTGGAAAAAGTTGTTGTCTCAATTGGTGGAAATAATTATTCAATTGCAAAAAATTCTTCTGAAAAAATTGATTTAAACAACGATGGATATTATGATTTACAGGTTTCTGTAACTCAGATTTATATTACTGGTTATGCTAAAGTTGAGTTTAAGGAGATTCATGAAGAAATTTCCCAGGAAAATAAAGAATCTGTTACAGAAAGTGCGGTTGATAATAATGAAAATATTGCAGGGGATAAATATAAGATAATTTATTATATTCTTGGAGGAATAATTATTTTTGGGATTATTTTATATTTTGTCTGGTTTAAGAGAAATAGAAGATTATTTTAATATTGCCTTTATTCTCCTCACACCTGATGAACTACTTTCCTCTTTTATTATCTTGAATTTTCCTAATTCACATGTGTTTTTTACATGCGGGCCAGTGCAAATTTCTTTTGAACAATTTTCTATTGTATAAACAGAAACAATTTCCCTGTATTTATTTTCAAATATTCCTTTTATTCCTCTTTTTTTTGCTTCTTCAATAGGCATTTCTTCGCGAATTACACAGCATCCTTTTTGAATATTCAAATTAACTTCTTTTTCTATATTCTTCAATTCCTCTTCTGTTAATTTTCTTGGAAAACTAAAATCAAATCTTAGTCTTTCAGAAGTAATATTTGAGCCCTTTTGCTGGATTGAATTATCTTTGAGAATTTTTCTTATTGCTGCCAAAAGCAAATGAGTTGCAGTATGCAATTTAGTTGTTTCTTTAGAATTATCTGCAAGTCCTGATTTAAATCTTCCTTCTGCTGCAGTTCTTGAAAGTATTTGATGTATCTTACATTCTTTTTCAAATTCTTTTCTTGAAAATTTTATTTTTCTTGCCTTGCATTCTTCCTCAATCATTTCAACAGGGAAGCCGTAAGATTGATACAAAAGAAAAGATTCCTTGCAGGAAATTCCTTTTTTCCCTTGAGTTATTTTTTCAAATTCCCTTATTCCCAGATCAAGAGTTTGTCTGAATTTATTTTCTTCTCTTTCTAATTCTGTAATTATATTATTCCTATTTTTGTTTAATTCCGAATAATCAGCATAAATTTCAATTATGGAATCAACTAATTTAGAAGTAAAATTATCTTTTATTCCTAATATCTGCCCATATCTTATTGCCCTTCTTATTAATCTTCTTAAAATGTATCCTTGTTCTCTATTGCTTGGAGCGGTTCCATCAGAAATTATGAAAGCAGAGGCTTTGATATGGTCTGCTATTATTCTCATTTCTCTTTTATGCTGATTGTATTTCTTTCCTGAAATATATTCAATTTTATTAATAATTGGTTTGAAACAATTTGTCATATAATTATCATTTAGATTATTTAGAACAGCAATTGTTCTTTCAACACCCATTCCAGTGTCTATATTTTTTTGTTTTGCAAGAGAATATTCTTCTTTTTCATTTTTATAGTATTGCATAAAAACATTGTTCCATATTTCAACTTTCTTAACAAATATTTCTGTATCAGGTCCGCAAGGGCCTGTTTTTCCTGCTGGGCCCCACCAATTATCTTTCTTTCCAAGAAATTTTATCTTCTTTATTCCAATATCTTTCCATACTTTTTCTGATTCCTTATCTTTTGGAGCATCCTTGTCCCCCCCAAAGCAAGTTATTTCAATTTCTTCTTTTTTTATTTTTAAAGCCTTAGTTAAAAATTCAAAGCTATATCTTATTGCTTCTTCTTTCCAATAATCTCCCAATGACCAATTGCCAAGCATTTCAAAAAATGTATGATGAACTTCATCTCCAACTTCTTCAATATCCGTTGTTCTAATACATTTTTGAACTCCACAAAGCCTTTTTCCTAATGGGTGAGGTTGGCCAAGTAAAAAAGGAACTAATGGATGCATCCCAGCCGAAATAAATAATGCAGTAGAGTCATTCTCAGGTATTAGAGAAGAATTAGGTATTTCTTTATGATTTTTTAATACAAAAAAATTAATGTATTTGTCTATTAATTGTCTGCGATTTATCATTCTATTTAGAGAAGGAGTTTATTTTTAAAAATATTGTTTATCCCAATTTCCCCAATCTTTCCTGAATTTCTCTCAATTGACTTTCCAAATCCTTATCCTTCTTCTCTTCTTTTACCTTTAAAATTTTCCCTTTTTGTAAATCATTTGTCTTTAAAATATTTGGCACCCTTATTTTTGGAAAAATATTATTTAATTTTCCTAAATTTGTTTTAAGATCTTTCATTTTCTTCTGCATTTTTAATTTAGTATCTAATTCCTCTTCTCTCAGAAGATTGTATCTTTTTATTATCTTAAGAATTCTTATAAAATCTCTTTCTGAAGAAAGCAAGTCTTTTTTTGATTGAATAGCTTCCTCATAATCTATTCTTACATGAATAGGATTTTGTTCTTTCATTCTATTCTTGAGAAAATATCTTGGTTAACTTTTTCTATCTTGTTTTTTATTAGTTGTATTTCGGTTTCCCAAGAAGTAAGTTCCTCTTCCTCTTTAGATTTTATTTCCTTTATATTTTTGATTAAGTTCTCTATTTCCGAAACTTGGGACTTTATATCTTGAAATATTTTCATGCTTTCTTCAAATTTATCTATTCTTATGAAAATAGGTTCTGCTTTTTTTGTCATATAATTTTTTGCAACAAAATTTTGAGAAACTCCTTTTGACCTGGGTTTCGTGGAAATACTTTCCTCATAATCTTCAAAATCTTCTCTTAAGGGTCTTTGTAGAGGTTTTTGCATCATTCCGCTTCTTTCTTCTTCAGGGAAATCCTCTGCATCAAAAACCTCTTTATCCTCTTTTTTCCCAGATATAGCTTCTTTGATAGTATTTTGAGAAAATTTATCCCCTAAAGGATTGTTTGGAAATTTTGGAAGCTGAGGTAAAGAATTGTCTTCATAAGAAAATTCATCCATATAAGGTAATTCAGGGAGTTTTGGAAGTTCAGGAAGTTCTGGAATACTTAAAATATTCTTTTTTACTTCTTCTTTTTTGTCTTTTTTTCCGAATAAACCCATATTCAATCTCTTTTTGATATAATCTTTTTAATATATATAAGACATAATACAGGTTTAAAAACTTTTATTTTTAATATTTTTTGAAAGCGAAAAATATATAATTGGATTATTTTTAGTATTCTCATGCTAAAGAATTTTCTAAAAGAGGTGGTTTCAATTGTCGTCGGAAAACCTGCGGAAGAGGTTGTTGATTTGCTTGATAGTGATAAGTATGTTAATGAATTTATAATAGCAAAAAAATTGGATTTAACCATAAACCAGACAAGAAACATACTTTACAAAATTTCAGATTATGGGCTTGTTTCTTCAATAAGAAAAAAGGATAAGAAGAAAGGGTGGTATACCTATTTTTGGAAAATAGAAGTCTTGAAATCACTTGAGTTTTTGAGAGAACTTATTTTGAAAAATCTTAATCAGTTGAAGAACCAAATAAAAAGCAGGGAAACCAAGAGGTTTTATACTTGTGAAAGGTGTAATATAGAATACAATGAAGAAAATGCTATGCTTCACGATTTTACATGTAATGAATGCGGAGAAGTCTTTTCTGTGAAGGATAATGAAAAAGTTATTAAAGAATTTAAGAGAAACGAGGAAAAATATGAGAATAAACTCAAGTTGATAAATAATGAAATAAATGTTGAAAAAGAAAAGCTTGAAAAAATTAAAATGAAGGGGCTTAAAAAAATTGAAAAGGAGAAGGTAAAACAAAGGGAAGAAACAAGGAGAGTTCAAAAAGGAATTAGAGACAAGGCAAAGAAGGAAGCTTCCAAGAAAAAACCGGCTAAAAAGATAAAAATTAAGTTATCCAAGAAGTCTGTTAAAAAGAAAAAATTTAAAAATAAATTTGTAAAAAAGAAAACTATCAAAAAATTGGTTGGAAAGAAAATTAGGAAAATTTCAAGAAAGAAATAATTAAAATTTTATTTTTACATTTAAAATGGTTTATGCATATCGGATTAATCAAAGAAGAAGTCTTTTAAATTCTGTAAGTTTGAACACAATTTTGATTGTGATTAATGTTCTTGCATTTATTATTTTTACAGTGCTTATATCCGCAAATATTCTCTCAATTGATTCTGTTGCAATAAAACCCTTAAACATACTTGAAGGAAATTATGTGTGGACATTTTTAACAAGCATGTTTATGCACGCAGGATTTTTTCATTTGCTTATAAATATGCTTTCCCTCTTTTTTATTGGCTCCCTTGTTGAAAAAATTATAGGGCGTAAAAGGTATTTTTGGTTTTACATAATTTCTGGAATTTTTGCAGGGTTGTTTTTTGTCTTATTGAGCTTAATATTTACTGCAGATTTAGGAGCTTATGCAGTTGGGGCTTCAGGGGCTTTGTTTGCTCTCATTGGTTTGCTTGTATTGCTCACACCAAATCTTCCAGTTTATGTTATGTTTATCCCCATCCCAATAAAGATGAAGTATGCTGCTCCAGGTATGCTTGTTCTTTTGTGGCTTATTTCAATTGCAGGAAATGTTTCAATTGGAAATACTGCTCATTTAGGCGGTTTAATAATGGGGCTTTTTTATGGTTTGTTTTTGAGAACGAGATACAAAAATAAAACAAATTATATAAGAAAACATTTTAGTTAGGTTTATATATAATTATTCAATATTCTTAATTATGAAGAGGAGCAAATGTAAAATTTGTACTTTCCCATTTGACAAGTAAAATGAAAAAAAAAGTGAAAAAGAGAGAAACTGAAAATTTTTTTAAGGAAAATTATTCAAAAAGCTGGAAATACATAAAGGAATCTAAAAATTTTATATGGGGTGTGGTTATACTTTTTTTTATTTCTGTAATTATAGGTTTTTTATTTCAACCCCCAATAGTGATTAATACGATTTTGGATTACATTAAAAATATTTTAGCTAAAACAGAAGGAATGTCTTCCTTGAGAATGATTGGGTTTATATTTACAAATAATATTCAAAGCGGATTTATGGGGATGTTCTTTGGTTTTTTCCTTGGAATATTTCCTATTTTAGCAACCTTTGCAAATGGATATATTGTGGGATATGTTTCTTCCTCTGTTATTTCATCTTCCGGGATAATTTCATTATTGAGTATTCTTCCCCATGGAATTTTTGAACTGCCTGCAATTTTTATTTCATTTGGAATGGGAATAAAATTTGGAACTTTTATATTTTACAAAAACAAAAGAAAATACTTAAGCAAATTTCTTATTGATTCTTTGAGAGTTTTTGTTTTTGTGGTTTTGCCTCTTTTGATTATAGCAGCAATAATTGAAGGAAGTTTAATTTTTATTTTGAAATAAGAAAGTTTATTAATTTATAATGTTTTTTTTGAATATGAAAAAAGGGGCGATTTTGTTTTTAATATTTGGGATATTTTTAATTGGAATAAGTTCAGCAATTCCTTACATTCTATTTGTGAATCCAACTCCTTCAGATAATTATGAAACAACTTCAGATAGTTTTGAGATAAATTCTTCAATAACAAATCTATCTGGGCTTGAGGAACTTATTTTTAATTGGGATGGAACAAATTATACTTTTTACAATAATTCCCTTGTTTTAATGATGAATTTTGAAAATAATTCTGGACTTGGTGAAAATGATTCTTTTGTAAGAGATTTAAGCAAGTATGAAAATAATGGAACTGTTTTTGGAGCAATATTCAATTTAGCAGGAAGATACAGGGGAGCTTATAGTTTCAGTGGAAGGGATAAAATAACAATTGCAAATTCAGCTTCCTTAAATATAACGGATAATCTGACAATTTCTTTATGGGCTAAAAGAAATAATGTTGTTGTCAAACAGGTTTCAGTAGGAAAACTTTATAGTTGTGTTTTAACAGAAAAAGGAGATGTTTACTGCTGGGGGGAAAATATTTTTGGGCAATTAGGGACAGGGAATTTTGTTAATTCTCTTTCTCCTAAATTAGTTTTAGGAGGGCATAATTTCAGTTCAATTTCAGCAGGATTCTGTCATATTTGTGCATTGAATACAACAGGGAGTGCATTCTGTTGGGGATACAATGGTGAGGGATCATGTGAATATGGAGAAATAGGTTATGGAGGATTGGGAATTGGAAACACAACAAACATGAATACTCCTCAATTAGTTTTGGGAGGAAATAATTTCAATTCAATTTCAGCAGGATGGTATTACACCTGTGCATTGAATACAACAGGAAGTGCATATTGTTGGGGAGACAATATTTATGGACAATTAGGTATTGGAAATACAACTAGTATGTATACTCCACAATCTGTTTTAGGAGGAAATACTTTTACTTTAATTTCTTCTGGGACAAATCATCATCAGCATACCTGTGCAATAAATACAACAGGAAGTGCATTTTGCTGGGGAGAAAATCTTAATGGACAATTAGGAATTGGAAATACAACTCAAATGAATGCTCCTCAAAGAGTTTTAGGAGGAGATAATTTCAGCTCAATTTCATGTGCAAGTTCTAATACTTGTGCAATAAATACAACAGGAAGCGCATACTGCTGGGGAAGAGGAGATTTTGGAGGAGTAGGAATTGGAAATACTACAACTATGCATACACCCCAATTAGTTGTAGGGAATCTAAATTTTACCTCTATTATATCTGGAGAACATCATTCTTGTGGATTAAATGGAAGTGGAAGCGCATTTTGCTGGGGGGAAAATATTTTTGGAGAATTAGGAATAGGAAATGTAACAAATTATATGTATACTCCTCAATTAGTTTTAGGAGGATATAATTTCACTTCAATTTCTTCACATGCTTATCATGTTTGTGGAATAACTATTAATAAAGAAGTCTATTGCTGGGGATATAATGTCTATGGACAATTAGGGACAGGTTTTTCAGAAGCATTATATCCAAAGCCAATTGTAAGGGAATATAATTTCAGTTTAATTTCAGCAGGGAAATTAAGAACTTGTGCACTAGAATCAGCTGGAAATATATATTGTTGGGGAGATAATTCTTATGGAGGATTGGGAATTGGAAACACAACAAACATGAATACTCCTCAATTAGTTTTAGGAGATAATAATTTCAGTTTGGTTTCGCTAGGTTATTCTTATAATTGTGCACTTAACACAACTGGAAGTGCATACTGCTGGGGAGATAATTATTATGGAGGATTGGGAATTGGAAATACTACAGATATGTATACTCCTCAATTAGTTTTAGGAGGACATAATTTTAGTTCAATTTCAGCAGGATTTAGTCACAATTGTGCACTTAACACAACTGGAAGTGCATTTTGTTGGGGAGATAATCAGTATGGTGGATTAGGAATTGGAAATGTAACAACCATGTATACTCCTCAATTAGTTTCAGGAGGACATAATTTTACTAAAATTGTTACTGGATATAAAGCTACATGTGCAATAAATACAACAGGAGGCACATATTGCTGGGGATATAATGGCTATGGAGAGTTGGGAATTGGAAACACTACAAATATGCCTAATCCACAAAGAGTTTTAGGAGGAAATAATTTTACTTCAATTTATTCAAAATTATATACAGTATGTGCACTAAATACAACAGGAAGTGCCTTTTGCTGGGGATATGGAGGTAATGGAGGATTGGGTATTGGAAATACTAGTAATATGAATACTCCCCAGAGAGTTTTAGGGGGATATATTTTTAGCAAGATGGGATTAGGAGCTTATCATACTTGTGCAATAAACACCACAGGAAGTGCATATTGTTGGGGATATAATACATTTGGGCAATTAGGAAATGGGAATGTAACAACTATGTATACTCCTCAAAATGTTTTAAGAGAATATAATTTTACATCTATAGATGGAGGATATCCTCACACCTGTGCAACAACTACAATTGGCACAACATATTGTTGGGGGAGTAATGCTTGTGGACAAACAGGAATTGGAAGAGCGTCTGTTCTTTTTCCCAGTTATAAAGCAATAAAAAGTGTTCTGATTGGAAAATCAGTTGATTCATTTTTAATAGGTGAAACTTTTGGAGGGACAATTGTTAGTATTTTAAATCAGAATCCTGTTGAATTTGGAACTCCATCTGGTTGGGTAAATATTTTATTATCTTATAATCAAACAGCAGATTTATATC
>Ga0265595_1000956_pt1 | contig 23833 bp, 21 predicted proteins | sample saktaG_15_FD_190148 | JGI IMG/M metagenome (GOLD analysis project Ga0265595, IMG submission 190148) | Saline water microbial communities from Sakinaw Lake, British Columbia, Canada - sak_2013_06_06_50m | ecosystem: Environmental > Aquatic > Non-marine Saline and Alkaline > Saline ...
TCGCCACGTACAGTTCTAGAGGCGACTATGTTCGAAATCAGGATACGCTTGCGCAGCAGGTACGTCAATAAAAACACGAACCAAACATATCCTTGTGCAGGCTCTGTTGTCGGTGGTCCCGGGGCTTACGTCCAGAATTGATTTGCAGGGTACCCCATCGTATAATTAGCTTTAAGATCAGTTGAAGGTGCGTAAACGTCCTAATTCCCTGGTGAACTTCAGGAGCGGAGATGCGGTTGCAGAATAGGTTATCAGCAGCAAGCTACCTGTTTCTCGCGGAAGCATAGCCTTTTATAATTGATAAGGTCATGGACTCATACATAAATAAAACGCAGAGAAGGCAGGGCCGTGTACGACTTTTCAAATAAGACAATCATCATAACAGGCGCTGCCGGCGGCATAGGCACGGCACTTGCCAGGGAGATGGACAGGAGAAAGGCAAACCTTGTTCTCGCAGATATAAATTTCAGCGGCCTGGAATCATCAGCTGCCGGTTTGACCTCAAATCCGCTGGCCATTGAATGCGACATTACGGACAGGGCGGATGTAAAAAAACTCGTAGAATCGACCGTAAACAAATTCTCGAAAATCGACATATTAATAAACAACGCAGGCATTATCAGGCCTGCTCTTTTTGAAGACTGCAGCTATGAAGATATCGACGCCCAGATCAAGGTGAATTTCATGGGGGCCGTCAACTGTTCAAAGGAAGTCGTAGCCGTAATGATACCTGCCAAACAGGGACATATCGTGACAATTTGCTCGCTGGCCGGGCTCGTTCCTGAAACCTACAGCTCGGTTTATACGGCATCTAAATTCGCTTTAAGGGGCTTCTTCCTGACTCTGGCAATAGAGCTGAAAAAGCATAACATCAAAGTATCGACTATTTTCCCTGACTCGACCGATACGCCCATGTTGAAATACGAGGCCTTCCACGGCGGCTCTCCGCTTACGTTCCTGAGCGATGCGCAAAGTCCTGAAAAAATAGTCCGGGCCGTGATCAAAGCGATAGAAAAAGGCAGCCCTGAAATATATTCACCCGCTTCAACCGGTATTTTTGCAAAAATAATCATGTGCTGGCCGCGGCTTGTTACCAAACTCTGGCCGCTGCTGGAACGGCAGGGAGAAAAGAACAGGAAATTTTATATGAAGAGGTGCTGAAATTATGGAAATGGAAGGCCTGAAAACAATTGCCGTGCTTGAGATGCTGACGGGCATCGGGTTAATACTGTTCTGGATACTCTTTTTTACCGTGGGCCTTGCGCCTAAAAATCCTCCGCAGGGCTATATGGCCTATGAGCACTCCTTCCCTCTTCCGGATGGATTGCTGGCCATATTGCTGCTGGTGGCTGGCACACTGCTGATGTTAAATAATCCGTTGGGCATCAATCTATCGCTGGTAGCGGTCGGCGCACTGGTATTTTTGGGGGTGCTGGACTTCAGCTTCAATACACAGAACGGCATATATAAGATCTCCAAGCTTGACCTGGTATTAAACGCTTTCATCAATATCTGGTGTGTTGGCTTGGGCGTTGCCATTGCCGTGGTGATAATCTGATAACCTGTAATGTGTATGAAAATACACATTCATTTGCCGGAGAGGAGGTTCTATGAGGAACATTGATTCTGCCGTATCCCCTTACCGCTGGGTGGTGCTGGGAGTTTTCATGCTCAACATCGCCATGTCCCAGATCATGTGGATGACCTTCGCCCCCATTGCCAGGGATGCGGCTGCCGTATATAGCGGCGGAAATATCGACCTGATTGATCTGCTGGCCATACTGGCCATGCTCGCCTGGATCCCCTTCTGCCTGCCCGCCGCCTGGTGCATCGATAACCTCGGGCTGAAGAAGGGGGCGGGTATCGGCGTCGTCCTGGTGGGCGTATGCGGATTTATGCGCATCTTCGCGCCGGATTACGGCTGGATGCTGGCCTGCATGATAGGCTGTGCCGTCGCGCAGCCCTTCATACTCAACGCCTTTACCAAGCTGGCATCGAACTGGTTCCCTCAAAACGAAGAAGCCCTGGCGTCAGGACTTTTGACCATGTCCATGTTCATCGGCTTTGCGATCGTAATGTTCGCCACCGATTTTATCCTCGCGCATTACCGTACCCTCGGCGCGGTCAGGCAGGGGATCGATACCATACTATACCTGTACGGCATCCCCTCCCTGGTCGGCATGATATTGTATCTGATACTTGTGAAAGACAAGCCCAAACTGCCGCCCAATCCCATCGCGGCCGAGAAGAAGGTCACCATGACCGTCGGGTTGAAAGCGCTTTTCAAAAACCGAGACTTCCTCTTCCTGCTGGGACTCTTTTTAATCGGCGTAGGCGCGTTTAACGCCATCATGACCAAGATCGATTTCATATTCAAAGACCGGCCGCTGGACATCGACTCGGCACTGGCGGCGGGCATAGTCGGCGGTATGCTGGTGATCGGCGGCCTGTGCGGGGCGGTGATCCTGTCTGCGCTGTCCGACAAGTACCACAAAAGGAAGATCTTCCTGGTCATGGCGGCCGGCATGGCGGTGCCGCTTTCCCTCTTATTGCAGTATCTCTCATCGATCGTGCTCTTGGGCGCCTGCGGCTTTGTTTTCGGCTTCTTCCTCATCTCGGCCATGCCGGTCGGGCTGACCTACGCGGTCGAAAAGACCCATCCGGTGCCGGAGGCCACGTCCAACGGGATTTTAATGCTGAGCGGCCAGATAAGCGGCCTGCCCATCGTTTTCCTTTTCAACATGACGGCGATTACGATACTCTTCGGTGTCGCCTTTATACTGGCGCTGCTGCTCCACGATATCAAAGCCCCGTCTGCGCAGGTATGATGATTAATATATAACTAATGTTGACACAGCCCGATCGGCACTATACAATCCCGAAACAGCGGCCCGGCCTGCAATCGACACCGCTGCCATTGATATAACTAATTAGAGGAGGGATCATGTCTGAACTCGCCAATGCCATAGCGGACCTCAAGGAAGACGAGGTCAAGAAAATCGTGCAGGATAAAGTCGCCTCGGGCGCAGACCCGCTATCAGTAGTGAATGAGTGCCGCCAGGGCATGGATATCGTGGGGCAACGCTACAAGGATAAAGATTATTTCCTGGGCGAGCTGATCATGTCCGGCGAGATATTCAAGGAGGCCATGGCCGTCCTCGAGCCCAAATTGAAAGCGGGCCAGTCCGAAAAACCGTTGGCCAAAATGGTGCTGGGCACCGCCAAGGGCGACATCCATAACATCGGCAAGGATATCGCAGCCACGCTGCTCAAAGCCGCCGGCTTCGAGATCTACGACATGGGCACAGATGTAGCCCCCGAGGTCTTCATCAACAAGCTTAAGGAAACCGGGGCGCCCATCCTGGGCATCTCCGGCATGCTGACGCCCTCCTTCGAGGCCATGAAGCAGACAATCCAGGCGCTTGAAGCAGCCGGCCTTCGGGATCAGGTAAAAGTCATCATCGGCGGAGGCATCGTCACCGAGGTGGTGCGCAAATATGTGGGCGCCGACGCCTTCACGGACGATGCCCCGGAGGGTGTCGAGTTGTGCAGGAAACTAGCCGGGGCAGCAAAACAATGATCAAGGAGACGATGACCCCCACCGAACGCACATGGGCGGCTATCAAGCTGGAGCCATGTGACCGCATCCCTGTGGCGCCCCTGATGGACGTGATGTTCCCATCGCGGCACAGGGGCATGACAGTGGCCGAGGGTATCGCACATCCCCGCAGGGGCTTCCAGGCCATCGTCGACACCTTCGATGATGCAGGCGGCTGGGACGCCATGATAATACCGGGATACAGCCTTCCCATACCGCCAAGCATTTCCGCCGTCATGCAGGTAGTCATCGGCGATACCAGGTACCCGGGTAAAGATCCGGGCATTGATGAAGATTCATCGCCCCAGTTCATAGAGAAAGAGCTGCTCACCATTGAAGATTACGATGAGATGATAAAGCTGGGCTGGACGGGCTTTGCCGAAAAGAATATCGGCCGCTTTTTCCCCCTGGATCCCGAGCTTTTGCTGGCATGGACCAAAAGGCAGATGGACCGCTACAAATCCGAGGGCGAACTATGGAAGTCGCGCAACATACCCTCGCTTTGCGGCGCCCTCGTGATGTCGCCGCTGATGTTCCTCTCCACCAGGAGGTCGCTAATATCGTTCACGCAGGACCTCTACCGCATCCCCGACAAGGTGCAGGCCGTCATGGATGCCATGGTCGACGACCTGATTAAATTTGCTATCGAGGCTGCCCGCACGACCGGCATACCGGGCGTAGAGCTGATACTGGAAAGGGGCGGCTGCTTCTACTACCCGATGAAGATCTTCGAACGCTTCGAGTTCCGCTACATGAAAAAGATGATAGATGCATTCACCGCCGAAGGGTTTATCACGGTCATGCATTTAGACCAGGACTGGACGCTCAACCTGCCTTATTTCCTCGACCTGCCAAAGAAGATGTGCGTCAGCGAGTTTGACAGCACCACGGACATCTTCAAGGCCAAGGAGATACTCAAAGACCATATGTGCATCATGGGAGACGTCCCTGCCGCGCTCAGCAGCATCGGCACGCCCGCAGAGATGACGGCCTACTGCGAAAAGCTGATCGACCAGGTAGGCAAAGGGAATACGGGTTTCATACTGAGCACGGGGTGCACCATCCCCTTCGACACCAAATTCGAGAACTTTCAGGCCATGATCGATTCAGCCAAGAACCACCTGCCGCAATAGTTTCCGCTAAAACCGGCCGTGATATAATATCTCCGCGTATATTGGTAGCGACCTGCAACCAGGGGGGATCTATTATGAAGACGGCCATTTTCGTTCTTTTCATCTCGCTGATCATATTTGCGGCCTGCGCGCCTGCACAGCCTGCCGCGCCTGTCCCGGAGCCTTCCAGCCCGGCGCCTGTCTCACCGGCGCCGGCAGCACCTGGGCCTCTTACAGAGGAGGACATCGCTGATTCCTATGATTTGCCCTATGTGGCGCTTTTTAGCGTGCAGCCGGTTAATACCATAGCGAATTACCCTGCCGTGCTGAAATGGGACGTAAAGAACTCGAGCGATATAATTATCGAGCCCAATGTGGGAATTGTGCAGCCGGCAGGATCGAAAGACTTCACAACACCGATGGGGACCACCACCTATAAACTGACGGCGGCCAATGCTCAGGGATCGGTCGTCGCGACCACCACCTTAACGATCTCCGGCGCGCTGCCCGGCCGCGACATACCCGTTATCAGGCAATTTACCGCCAGCCCGCACATTATCAAAAAGGGTGAAAGCTCTATACTGGCATGGAAGACCATAGCGGCATCGTCCGTTACCCTGGACGGCAAGAGTGTGGAAGCCGAGGGCAGCATGCAGGTCAGCCCCGCTGAGACCAGCACCTACAACCTGGTTGCCACCAGCAGCGACGGCACCCAGTACCAGTCGGTCACCGTAAACATTAAATAGCCGCACTGGACATCCCCCCGGCTCTCAGCCTGCTTTCATCATGCGGATGACGCCTGAGGCAGCCTTCAACATTTTATCGATATCTTCCCGTGTATGTGCCATGGTGATGGAAGGCGCGCCGGTCGGGCTCATGAAGATACCGTGGGCTATCATGCCGATACAGAAGTTCAGCAGCTTGAGCAGGTCTTCGCTGTAGAAGTCGCGCGAGTTGCGTGGCGCCTTATCGCTGAAGTGCGGCCAGAAGCCGCGGCACAACCCCATCAATTCACCGGTCACTGTGCATAAAACCCCGGCGTTGTCGAATACTTTCTGCAGCCCACCGGCAGCCAGCGCTGCCAGTTCCTGGACATGCCGGTAGTACTCTCCTTTTTCCAGCTCCCCGAGCAGGGCCAGTCCCGCTGCAACGCTGATCGGGTGACCCGAGGTCGAGCCGGCCACACATACCTTGTCCTGCATTCTTTCCATACATATGCAACTCATCACGTCTTTTCTGCCGCCCAGGACTCCCATAGGATATCCACCACCCACCGGCTTGCCCAGCACTGTCATATCCGCTGTCACACCATATAGCTCCTGCGCCCCACCCGGCACCAACCTCAGCCCTGTGACGACTTCATCAAAAATCAAAAGGATACCGTGCTTCGTAGCTGTATCTTTAATAGCCTGCATGTAACTCTTATCAGCCGGTATCATGCCTCCATGCACCAGCACCGTTTCAACCATTATCGCCGCCAGGTCGCCGGCATGCTTTTCGATAATCCTGACAGCAGCATCTGTATTATTGAACGGGAGGATCACGACCTGCTCGAGCATGTGGGCGGGCATGGCAGTGTGCCAGGGCGCACAGCAGGGCTCTTCCGCGGGACCGCAGGCCGGGCCTGCCGGCTCGATGGAGATCAGCATCTCCTGCGCCTGTCCGTGGTAGCCGCCCTCGAATTTGGCGATTTTACCGCGTCCGGTGAATTTGCGCGCCAGGCGGATAGCCGCCTGGTTTGCCTCGGAGCCGCTGGGCAGGAAACGTATCATCTCCATGCCGGGCATATGCTTGCGCAGCAAGGTGGCGAGCTTTATCTCGTTTTCGCAGGCCACCGAGGCCGGCACGCCGTTTTTCAGGGCGGATTCGACCGCCTTCAGGATCACCGGAGCCCTGTGGCCGAGCAATACCGTGCCCGCGCCGCAGAAGAAGTCGACGTATTCATGTCCGTCGACATCGTAGAGCCTGGAGCCCTGCGCGCGCTCCATGTAGACCGGGTAAGGCCAGTAACACTGCATGTCCCCGCCGCCGCCATCGGGCAGCACCTGGCGTCCCGATTCCCACAGCGCGCGAGATTTACCGGTACGGGACAGGAAAAGCTCAATTATCTGCTTGTTGAATATATCCATCTCGGCTCCCCTTCGTTTGTATAAGATGATATCTGAATGCCCTCACAATCATCAAATCCAGTACCACCATCGATGCATGGCGCCTTTACCTGATATTACCAAAGTACCATCGACATTTCGGCCATAGGCTGATATGCTGCCCTGTATATAGAGAGATGAGGAGAAGTGAGATGAGCTTCCGCATTACAGCCGCAGTAATCCTGCTGGCTTTGCTGTCCGGCATCGCCGGCTGCGTCATTCCTGTCGCTCAAACCCAGCAACCCGAGCCGGCGGAGGTGATACCCCAGGCGGACATCAATATAACCATCGGCAGTGAAACCGGCGGCCTGATACGTCCCCTGCTGGGGGTCAATGTGGGACCGATCCCGGCGGGAACAGATCCGGCCAACGCCGACCTGACCTCCGCCTACAAAGAGATCGGGGTTAACCTTATACGCACGCACGATTATTACAATGCGCTTGACATGTGCATCATGTACCCGGACAGGACGGCCGACCCGCTGCTGGTTCAATCATACGATTTCAGCCGCAGCGACCAGGTCTGGAGGTCTATCATCGCCGGAGGCTTCGAGCCTTACCTGCGCCTGGGAGATTCGTACAACAATTCCACGCCGCCGGCCAACGCGCTGGAGCGGTCCAACTGGGTCAAAGCGTCGATCGAGGTGCTGAGGCATTACCGGACAGGCAGGTGGAACGGCTTCAACACACCGTTCCGCTACGTAGAGATATGGAACGAGCCGGACAACGCGCTGTTCTGGCCCAGGCCGCATACGCCCATCGAGTTTTTTCAGCTCTACAGCGACACGGCGCTGGCTATTAAAAGCGAGTTCCCCGATCTGAAGGTGGGCGGTCCGGGCGTAACGCCCGCAGGCGCACTGACTCCGCAGGGTAGGAAATGGGTACAGGACTTCCTGGCTTTCGTCCGGCAGAGCAACGCGCCGCTGGATTTCTTCTCCTGGCACATGTATTCCAACAGCCCGCAGCAGTACGCCGAGGCCGCCGCGTTCTACCGCTCCTCGCTGGACGCGAGGGGGTTCACGCAGGCGACCAAGCATATCACCGAGTGGAACACGGAGACAAAGCGCAGCCAGGAGAGCAGCGCCGATGCGGTCGCGCTGCGCAGCGGCGCCAGGGGCGCCGCGATCCTGAGCGCGTGCTGGATCGAGCTTCAGCACCAGGCCGACCTCGAGGTATCCACCTTCTACCGCGGCACCGACCCTGACATTATTGCGCCCACCTTCTACGGCCTGTTCTATGCCGATGGCAGGCCCAAATCTATAGCGTCGGCCTTCTCGCTCTGGTCTAAAATGGCCGGCTATTCAAAGCGGCTGGATACCCGGATGCCGCAGAGCAGTCCGCTGTATGTGCTGGCCGGGCGAAACAGCGCGGGACAGGCGGCGCTGCTCATAGCCAACCCGGGCAGCCAGCCTATAAATCCGCTCATCAGATTCTCCGACGGGCGCGAGATCAAGCAGATTTCGCTGTATACGGTCGGCGGCTCCAACCAGCAGGCGCAGGCAGGATCGCTCAGCAACCCGGTGCTGGAGATAGGCGCCGAGAGCGTGCAGTTCCTTATCATCGATTAGCAGGCTGCGGTTGCACGCGTAGTATAATGTGAGCGTCGAATAACCCGTATAACGGCACAGCAATAGTCATCATGCGCAGTACCCCTATGAGGCCCGGAAAATTCACCTATTCACCCCATGCGCCTGTAGAGAGGACCAGGATCACTCTCAGATTGATCAGGCGTGTCTTCGGCTATGCCCGTCCCTACATGTGGCTGCTCCTGGGACTGCTGTTCATCACCCTTGCTTCCACCGGCCTAACTTTGCTGACGCCCCTGATCCTGCGTCAGTTGATCGACCAGACTCTCCCGGCACGGGATTTGCAGCAACTCATCTGGTTATCCCTGGGCCTGCTGGCGATCCCGCTGTTGAACGGCGGCCTGCACGTATGGCAGAGGCAGGTCAATGCCCGGGTGGGCGAAGGCATAGTATATGACCTGCGGTCTGCGCTGTTCTCGCACCTGCAGCGGATGTCGCTCAGTTTTTTCACGCATACCAAGATCGGCGAGTTGATGAGCCGCCTTAACAACGATGTGGTAGGCGCGCAGAATGCCATCAGCAACACTTTCATCAACTTCATCATCAGCCTGATCCAGGCTGTGCTGGTGCTGGCTGTAATGTTTACGCTGGAATGGCGGCTGACATTGATCAGCATCGCCGTACTACCGCTTTTCCTGATCGCGGCGCGCAACCTGGGGAGCCGCCTGCAGGATATCGCCCGCTTGCAGCTCAATCTCATAGCCAGGATGAATGCCGTGATGAACGAATTGCTTAACATCAGCGGCTCTTTACTGGTAAAGCTTTTCGGGCGTACGGCTGAGGAGGATAAGCGATTCCGGGAACGCGCGGGTGATGTCCGCAACATAGGTGTGCGCCGCGCGGTAACAGGTACGTTGTTCTTCGTCAGCGTAGGGTTGCTGAGTTCAGTCGGCGTCGCTCTCGTATACGGTATCGGCGGTTTCCTCGTGATTCAGCAGGAGCTGACCATCGGCACCATCGTAGCGCTGTGCGCATACCTGGGCAGCCTGTACGGCGCTCTCCAGGGCCTGACCAACGCGCCGGTTGATTTTGCCACCTCCATGGTCAGCTTTGAGCGCGTATTTGAAGTGCTTGACCTGCCGCTGGAGATAGATGAGAAACCCGATGCCCATTTTCTAAAGGACACCCGGGGCGTGCTGGAGTTTGATGATGTGAGCTTCCACTACTCAGCGGACGACAAGGGATTACTCAGGGATGTGCAGCGCTTCGGGCAGATCCAGGATGTGCGTGCGGTGCTGTCGGGCGACGCTTCCGCTAAAGACGGGAGCGATGAAAACGGCAGCGGGGCCGATAGTTTATCAGCGCTCTCACAGGCGCGGGAGCAAACGCTGGAGCATATATCATTCCGGGCTGAGCCCGGCCACCTGGTGGCGCTGGTCGGGCAGAGCGGGGCAGGTAAAACGACCCTCACCTATCTCATTCCCCGCCTGTACGACCCGAACCAGGGGCGCATCCTGATCGACGGTTATGACCTGAGAGACGTGACGCTGGCCTCTCTGGCGGCGCAAATCGGCATGGTCACCCAGGAAACCTATCTATTCCACGATACCGTCCGTGTCAATCTGGTTTATGCCAGGTCGGATGCCACGCAGCAGGAAGTTGAAGCGGCGGCACGGGCGGCCAACATACACGATTTTATTATAGAGCTGCCGGACCGCTATGAGACGATCGTCGGCGAACGCGGTTACCGCTTCAGCGGAGGCGAGAAACAGCGCCTGGCGCTGGCACGCGTGATATTGAAGGACCCTCGTATTTTAGTGCTTGATGAAGCGACCAGCTCGCTCGACAGCGAGTCCGAAGCGCTGATACAGGAAGCTCTCAAGCGCGTCATGGCCGACCGGACAAGCATCGTGATCGCCCATCGGCTGAGCACCATATTATCAGCAGATTTGATACTGGTAATGGACCGCGGCCGGATCGTCGAGCGCGGCACGCACACCGGCCTACTGGCAGAAGGTGGATTGTATGCCCGGCTGTACCAAACTCAATTCCGTTCCAGGCAGGATGAAAAAGCGTAATAATAACCATGTGCAGCGGTAACGGCGGCAAGCAGGTTCACTCCACCACGAGACATTTAACATCCGCCGGGGCGCGGTGCTAAGATAGACTTAAAGGTGCCTTATGAAAAAGAAAGTAGTTGCGTACTGGAACATATACGACTCTGAAACAAAGGCATTGATACAGAAAGAAAGGGGCATGACGCACGACGCCATGCCCATCGCCGGAGTATTGCTGATCGGCATACCCGGCAAATACCACGCGATTGTACGGGATTTCAAGTTCAAGGGCATTAAAAATAATCAGCCCTGCTATGACGTTTACTTATGAAACAGCAACTTACAGTCACCGCTGAAAAAGTGCGCGGGTTAAAGCTGATAAGCTGGATACTGGCCTATGCCGTCTGGATTTTTATTTTTCTTATCCCGGTTATAGGGATAATAATAATACTCATGTACCTGATGAAAAACAGGTCACAGCAGGGCGGCGCGGTTGTAATAGATAAAAGCGAAGCGCAATCTAAAAAGCTCAAACCGGGCAGCACAGACCTGATCGACTGAAAGCGGCAGGCAGGCCAACAGTCTTTACTCGTTCCACTCCTTGGTTACCGTAGCCAGGTTCTGATTGGCGATCTGCACAATGGCGGGTATCTGCGATACAAGCATTATCAGGATTGCCATTGCAGCAGCGACGACATAGGAGCGGGGCAATATCTCCAAAGTAAAGCTGATGACATCCTCGGCGCTGGTAGACATGGCGTCAAAAAACAGGTGGCTTATATAGTTGCCCAGCGGAATGCCGGCTGCCACTCCGGCTACAGCTATAAGTATATTTTCAAGCGAAATCATGAATGACAGCATCCTGTTTCCCAGGCCGACAGCCCGCATGGTAGCCATCTCCCTGGTACGTTGGGTTACATTAACCATGACTCCATTAAAGATGATTGCGCCTCCCAGGGCGATGCCCATGAGCAGCATGATGCCTATCATAACCCAGAAAAATCCCATCTGTTCATCCAGCATTTTTCTGGTATCGGTTATAAGCTCGATCGAGGCAACCTGCGGTATATTGTAAATCCTTTTAATCGTGTACTCACTCGGCTCACCCTGGAATTTAACCATTACCGAGGTGGCGGCGCCGAAGTCCTTCTGCAGCTTCTGGACCTCCCTGAGCGGCATGTAGGCCCTGCCGCCTATATATGACCAGATGTATCCGGCCAGTCTTTTGTCGGTTTCGCCCACCGTGCCAGTAAGGGGCTCCAATCTGACCGTATCGCCGATCTCCGCACCCAATTTGTCTTTGTATGAGGCGGGCAGCAGGATACCGTCCGCTGTTACATCCACCCGCACCTCATCGGGTGTAATCAGATTAAGCATGACGGAATTTTCTTCTATTCCCTCGATGCTGCTGTCGATCTTTTTATCCTGGAATCTTATGCGGTAGGGTATATCGAGCACGGCCTCCGCCGCCTCGATCCCTTCCAGGTGGCTGATAAGGCTGACATTGGAGGCGGCGCTTTTACCCTGCAAATGGATCATGGCATCATATTTCTGGACGATGCCATACTGGCGCGAGAACATCTGGTCAACCGCGTCCACGAATGACATGGCCACCAGCACCAGAACTATGGCGGAGGCGATGCCCGAAGCCATAAACAGGCTGCGCCTGATATTACGAAAAACGTTGCGTATGGGCATCTTGATAAAATACGGGAACGGCCTCAGCAAAAAGGTCAATGCCTTCATAATATACCTGTTGCCAACACTCGGCGCCGGAGGACGCATAGCTTCGGCAGGTTGTATACGTATGGTAGACCATGCCGGCAGCAGGCCTGCCAGCAGCGGTATCAGCAGTCCCGCAGCTACGCCCCCGCCGATGGCGCCCCAGTGGACTCCGCTTAAAATGATGGGGATATTCAGGGCAGTCACATACATCTCGGTTAAAGCGCCGGCCCACAGGTGACCGGCTATGACACCCGTCAGAGAGCCGATGGCCCCTACCGTAAGGGCAAAACCGAGATAGTGCATCATAATAGTCCCCTGTGAATAACCCATGGCGCTCATCAGGCCTATCTGAATGCGCTGCGATTCGATAAGGCGGTTGAGCAACACATAAATGGTCAGCGAGGCCATGGAAAGAAAAAGCAGGGGGAAAAGAAATGCCAGCATGGCAAACGATTCCATATCCTGCCTGAGCAACTGTACAACCGGCAGGTTTTTTCTCTCGGTCAGATAAGCGGTACGTATGCCGCGGACGATATCGATACGCCGGTTTTCAAGTACCACGGGATCGTCTTTGGAAGTTATGCGCTTGATGTAATTACGTTCCAATATGGTCCGCACCTGGCTCAGTATCCTTTCACTGTCCAGATCGGGGCCTATTGCGAGTGTTATTTCATTGACTATGCCTTCCATATCGAACAGTTTTTCGGCCTCGCGCAGCGGCATAAAAACAACGCCGAAGGTGCGGGGTGTGGCCATGGGTTCCTGGGCATTTTTAACCACCCAAATATACTCCGGGCTCATTACGATACCGCGGATGAAGAAACTCGATTTCACCCCTTCGTTTTCAAGTGTCAGCCGGTCGCCCGGTTTGAGGTTGTAATAATCGGCGAAATGCCTCTCCACCAGTATTTCACGGCCGGATGACATGCTGAAATAATTACCGACTTCGATCTCCACCATGTTTATCACGGGCATTTTATTCTCGGGCAGCGAGATCACCCTGCCGCTCACCTTCTCCCCGCTCTCACCACCCATGTCTATAAACAGGTCCCTTACAATACGGCCGTTGGCTTCTACGCCTGCTATTTCGTTCATGTCCTTGACCGCGTTCCGCCCGATTCCATCGACTGATATCCAGTAATCGGCCATATTAAGACGGTCATAGAAGGCGTTGTAAGACATGTTCAGGTTAAGGTAGGCTTCATAGCAGGTTATGAATACCGAGACGCCGAGGAATATGACAAAGGCAACCGCGCCGTACTGGATTTTACCTTTCCAAATGTCCCTGAATAACTTGAGTTGTATGCGGGGAATTTTCACCATTCCAGCCTGTCCGGATCGAGCGGGCTCTCATTACGTGTAATTTCTATAATCCGGCCGTCCCGCATCCTGATCAACCTGTCTGCAATTGCGCCTACCGGGGCATTATGGGTGACGACGATAATGGTCTTATGGTTGGCCTGATTAAGGGTACGCAACAGCTTGAAAATGCGTTTCCCTGTCTCGTAATCCAGGCTGCCCGTAGGTTCATCGCAGAGTATGACGGGAGGATCGGTGGCCAGCGCACGCGCAACGGCGACCCGCTGGTTTTCTCCTCCTGAAAGTTCGCTGGGGAAATGTTCAGTGCGCTGCTCCAAGCCTACTTCTTTAAGTAACTCCTTTGCCGGTGTGGGATTCCTGGCCAGTTCAGCGGCGAACTCCACGTTTTCTCTGGCATTGAGTGTGGGGATGAGGTTGAAAAACTGAAAAATGAATCCTATCTGGTGGCGCCTGTATTCTGTAAGCTGGGCCCGGCTCATTTTTGAGATGTTGATTCCATTGACTTCCACCGATCCCGAGGTGGGTACATCCAGCCCGCCGATCAAGTTGAGCAGCGTGGTTTTACCCGAGCCGCTCGGCCCCAGCAGTACAATAAACTCACCCGGAAAGACTTCAAGGGATACTTCATTCAGCGCAGTGACCCTTGTGCGGTCCATACTATAAATTTTAGAAACTTTTTCCAACCTTACGCTGGGATTCATATGAAGCTGCCGTAAATGACTAAAGTTTTATCGTATCTATTACCGATTATTATAGAGGCTTCCGGTATAAATTTCATCATAATCCGCCATCCCCTTTTCACAGCGATCCACCGTCTAAAAGCAGTGACAGTCAAGTTTGTTCTACTGCGAAATATTTAACATAGCCGCAGTGCGGTGCTAAGATAGTCTTAACGGTGATGCATTTATGCAAAAGAAAAAGATAATTGCTTACTGGAATATCTATGATTTTGAAACAGGATCATTGGTTGAGAAAGAAAAGGCGATAACACACGATGCGATGCCGTCCGCCGGAGGGCTGATCATCGGCATACCCGGTAAATTCAATGCGATTGTGAGGAATTTCAGGTTCAACGGCATAAAGGACGGTGTTCCCTGCTACGATGTTTTCGTATGAGGCCGGATGTTATAAACGCTGATAATCGCAAGCAGCCGATGGTATGAATTATTTTTATGCACTGCTTGGCTCGCTCTTCATCCTGGTCACGCTGGTTTTACTCACACTCCTGCTAAGAAATCGCTCAATCCTCTCGTCTCAAGATCAAACGCTCTTCTCGAAGCTTGTAACGGATTTTGCCTTACCGGCGCTGATATTCGCGAACCTTTCCAGGCGAACATTCGAGATCGAAAAACTGCTGCCCGCCCTTATCATGATGGGCACGATCCTTATTGCCTGCTCGCTGGGCTTTGCAGCCGGCAAAATACTAAAAATGGACAGGAAATCTCTGGGCGCCTTTGTGCTGGTATCCGGCTGGGGCAGCTCATCCACCCTGGGTTACGCCCTGATCATGCAGTGCTTCAACAACAATCCGGAAGCAATGGGGGATGCGCTGATAATCAGCGAATTAGGCGCAGGCGTACCGTTGTTTCTGCTGGCAATCCCATTTGCCATGTATTTCGGAAGAGAACATACAGATACGAGAGGGATGCTGTCTTCGGTAGGGGAGTTCTTTCGCTCCCCGATGTTCATTGCCCTGGTGCTGGGCATAGCTTTTTCTTTCATCAAACTGCCCGAACAAAATATCGTGGTGAAAACTATTTACAGCCTGCTGGATATAATCGGCAATTCCATGGAAATTTTCACAGCGTTTGCAGTGGGGTTAATGCTTCAGAAGATACCTTTCAGGCATCTATTGCCGCCTATTGCGGCCCTGTTCTGTATAAATTTAATTGCCGAGCCCCTGATAGCACTGGGGGGCGCACATTTATTCGGCCTATCACAGCTTGAAGACCAGGTTCTCGTAATAGAGGCAGCCATGCCCGCAGGCGCCATTGCAGCGGTTGTTGCTGCGCGGTACGGTTGCAATGGAGGACTTGCTTCAGCGCTTGTTATCGCAATGTATGTTTTAAGCCTGGGGACAATCCCGCTTATTTATTTGCTGACAATCAGTATATAGCCAAAGGGTACCTCGATAGACTAATATATCGCATTGACATCCAACAGTTCCAGAAGGTGGGAGGGGACGCGCATGCGCAAAATGATCAGGAACTCTACACTGGTGTTAGCAGCAGTACTGCTGATAGCGCTTTCCAACGTTGTAGTGCAGAGCGCCACGCTGTCTGCTGCAAATGTTGCGCCCGGGACACCGGTTACAGTCACGGCCGGCGTCGCGAACAGGGGAACGGCTAACGGCAGCGCCAGCATCAGACTGCTGGTCAACGGGCAGGAGGAGGCCCGCCGGGGCATCACGGTCAACAGCGGCTCGAATATCCCCATCACATTCACTTTCAGCCGCAGCCAGCCCGGCAGTTACACGGTCTACGTGGGCGGGGTATGCGCGGTCAGTTTCACAGTGGACGAGATGGCCGACTCCAACATCATCCTGTACGTGAGCGGGGCCCTGACCTTCATCGCTTTGGCAGCGGGAGCCATATTTTTCCTGAGGAGAAGGCAGCAGGGATATTAAGGCAGCAGTCTAATGAAGCGCACAGGTGATATCAAACGTTGTGCTTGATATTATTTATATGAACGACAAATTCGGGGTCTGCCATCCTGATGTAAATAATTACCCGGAAAAGTTGAAGTGTGCTCAGGCAATTGCCAGCTGAATTTTGACGGCTTCCTCGATCTTACGCATATCATCCGGTGAGATAACACCTGCAAGGCGGAAAAGACGTGCCTTGCTGACGGTAGCCATCTGGTCTGCCATAGCCTTGCTTTTCTTGCCTTCGAAAACGACTGCCGCCTCGCTGGGATAAAGCCTTCCCGTTTTGCTGCTCAAAGGCACAACCTGGACCCTGTTCAGATATTTATTCGACGCATCGTTACTGATAATAACAGCAGGACGCTTCTTCCTGATTTCTCCTCCGATCGAGGGATCAAAGTTGACCCACCACACTTCATTCCGCTGCATTATCAACATCCTCGAAGGTTATCTCCGCCCATTCCATGGCTTCATCTTCCCTCTTCCTGTCCCGCGCCATTCTGGCATAGTCGATCTCTAAATTGGGGCGGACCACATGCGGCCTGACCAGATCCTCAATAAACTTGCTTATTTTTCTGGGCCCGATAACCTTACGAAGTCCTTCGTAAACCTCCTCGTCCACTGTCAGGGTCAGTTTTTTCTGCATAACGCGTCTCCTTACACGTGCATTATACGTGTAACAGCAGGATGCGTCAACAATTACAGTCAGTGATTCAGATTAAATAAAATCGATTACCCTGAACTTATTCGTAAACCTTTTCCTCGGCCGCCTCCTTACTGCTCAGGTGGATGTCCTCCTCGATATTCCTCTGATCCACCGTCCTGGACAGCAGTTCCCTGTAGAATTCGTGAATGATCAGGTTCTTTATTTAACCGGTTGTACCGCCGGGGCTGCCCACTCCTTGTCTACCACAATATCCTTTGGCCAGTATAACCTTAATGTCAGGGAGAAGTTTCCACCGGCAGGAGCCGGCAGCCAGTTGGGTGTAGCCGGATCCGGCGCATCGCGCTGTATATAAATATCCAGTGAGCCATCGGAATTTTTAATCAGCGGGGGATTGCTTAACGAACCCAGGCTGTATCTATTGATGGGGTTATCAGCAAATGCCATTTTGTCGTTATACAAAGTCAGCGACCAGAAGCCGTTTATCGGTGGTATTTGGTCCTTATCGAAATGAAGCACACATTTCTTATCGCTGGAGAATCTCTGACCGTCGCCATCCATGAATGATGACTCGTAGAAAGCATCGGCATTCAGGTTAGCGCCCAGCCCCTGATAATCTACAGCCGCTCTGAACATGTAGTTCGTCCCATAGTCACCGGTGTCATATACCATTTGCCAGTTGTTCTTTATATTACCCAGTTTGGTCTGAGGCATATCTTTAAGAGCCGATTGATAACCGTCCTGGATTGCCGCTTTAACATCATCATCCAGCCCTGCAAAATAAGCCCGGTAATCTGCGCCCGGCTTGACGCCTATCTCTGCCATTCTGGCCAGGATCGGCGCGTCGGCTCCATAGGGTGGATTTTCCACCATCAGCCGGCAGACATTGTTAAAATAGGCCGAGGCATCCATAGCCAGCAACTGGTCCAGAGGAGATATCTTGCGATTGACATTGGGGTCAACCGGAACACTGGCCTGCGGCTCATAATCGGTACCCCATTTGGAAAGCGGCGTCAGCTTCATTTGGTCCTGAATCTTGTGGACGTTATCGTAGTCTGCAGAACCGCTGCAGGCAATACGTCCGATTATCCAGACCCATCTGCCCGGAGACTTGATCTCGGTGACGCCCTCAGGCAACTTACCGCCCCACCCGGGGCCGGTGATGACAAAATTGCCGGCGCCGGTACCTGTAGTGCGAGAACCCGGCGACTCAAAAACATCGGTCCAGTAATTCATCAGGGGCAGCATATAATAGCGTCCCTGAGTGTCCGGCACCGACAGTATAAAAGGCTCGCAGGCGGTGTCCACCCAGGCCGCTGAATAGAGCGTATCTGCGTTAGGCCTTACTACGGCGGTAAATGTGGCATCAGGGAATTCTTTCTTATTGCCAAATTGATTTACCGGCGCCCCGTTCTCCATGGGTTCGGGTACCGCTGTGAAGACCTGTCGTGTCAGATCCATTATAACCGGCGGGAACCCATACACTGCAGCATCATAGGCTATCTGCTGAGCCTCTTTAGGATCAATAGCCTGCTGCGCTGGTTGGGTTGATTGCCCGACCAGCTGTATTGCCGGAGGCGCCCAGGATTTATCCACCACCGATTCTTTCGGCCAGTACAGCCGCAATGTCAGTGAAAAATTACCGCCGGCGGGGGCCGGCAGCCAGTTGGGTGTTCCCGCAGGGTCTGGTGAATCGCGCTGTATGTAAATGTCAATCGAGCCATCGGGATTTGTGATCAGAGGCGGGTCACTCATCGAGCCCAGGTTGTATCTATTGATCGGGTTTGCTGCGAACAGTATTTTGTCGTTATACATGGAAAGCGACCAGAAACCGTTTGCCGGCGGTATCACGTCCTTATCGAAATGGAGCACATATTTATTATCGCTGGATAACCATTCCCCGTCGGTATTTCTGTATAACGACGGATAGAAGGCATCGTCATCCAGATTGGCACCCAGTCCCTGGTAATCTATAATCGCTCTGAGCATATAGTCCGTACCGTAATCACCGGCGCCGTATACCATCCGCCACCCGTTCTTTTCATCACCCGGGCCAGTCATAGGAATCTTGGCCAGAGCCGATTGATAGCCGGCCTGGATTGCCGATTTAACATCATCGTCCAGCCCTGCGAAATAAGCCTGGTAATCTGCGCCCGGCTTGATGCCTATCCCGGCTGCTTTATCCAGAAACGGGGCATCTGCTGCGTAAGGAGGGTTTTCCACCATCACCCGGCAGAAATAGTTGATATATGTCGGGGCATCCATCGCCAGCAACTGGTCCAGGGGAGAGACCTTGCGACTGACATTGGGGTCAACCGCGACACTGGCCGGCGGCGTATAACCGGCGCCCCAGGCGGAAAGCGGTGTCAGCTTCATTTGATCCTGAAGCTTGTGGACGTTATCGTAGTCTGAAGAGCCGCTGCAGGCGAAACGTCCGATTATCCACACCCACCTGGTCGGAGACTTCACCTCTGTGACGCCCTCAGGCAACTCACCGCTCCACTTCGGGCCGGTGATGGCAAAATTGCCGGCGCCGGTACCTGAAGTGCGTGATCCCAGCGAGGCAAAAACATCCGTCCAGTAATCCTGCAAGGAAATCATATAGTAGCGACCATTTGAATCCGGCACCGACAGGATAACAGGCTCTTTTGCGGTGTCAATCCAGGCTGTTGAATAGAGTGTGTCTGCATTGGGCCTGACTACGGTAGTGAAAGTCGCGTCAGGGAATGCTCTCTTGTTGCTGAACTGGCCTACCGGTGCTCCATTCTCCGTGGGTGCGGGTACTGCCGTGAAGGCCTGCCGCGTCAAATCCATTATTACCAGCGGAAATCCATACACAGTAGCATCATAGGCAATCTGCTGAGCCTCTTTAGGATCAATAGCCTGCTGCGTTGGTTGGGATGATTGCTCACCGGGAGCACAGCCTGCAGCTATCGAGCTCACCAAAATAATCAGTGCAATGAGAACCATGAACTTATGCATATATACATTTTTCATATAACACTGCTCCTTATATGCCAAATATTTCATATTCGACTGATTACTAAATTAAGGCTGAATTGACTATGTTTATCTCTTTACTGGTTGCCGCCTGATTACAGCCATTATAACACTTGTATATCTGGTAGTGGATGATATTTATTCGTAGACCTTTTCCTCGGCCGCTTCCTCGCTGCTCAAATGGCTATCCGGAAAGTCACAGCAACGCAATCATGCCGATAGACTTGCCATATAACAAGTTATAGAATGTGACCGGGAGATATATCGCGTGGCACACAGGGCATCGCTTCCGGATGCCGGCGCATCATTTAGAAAGAGAGAGAAAAGACCGCCTGCACAGACCTTTGTGTGGCGGTATTACCTGTTAGGCTGTGGATTGGTGGCACTGGCCACCCTTCTGGGTCATTTTACCAGCGGGTTATTGGCCCCCACCAATATACTGATGATCTACCTGTTGTGTGTCACGATCTCAGCCATAGTTGGCGGTCTGGGCCCCTCCATCCTGGTATCCATTCTGAGCGTTCTGACCTTTGATTTCTTCTTTGTTCCGCCTTATCTCACTTTAGATGTCGAACATATACAGTATATATTTACCCTTATAGTGTTCCTGCTGGTCGGTATCGCGCTCAGCTACTTCACTTCCCTGTTGCGCCATCAAACTGAAACGTCCAAACGGCACGAGCAGGAGATGGCCGCCCTGTATGCTCTGGGACAGGACCTGGCTGTCGCCAGCGACCTGCAATCGTATACAAGTTCCATCATCAACAGGATTAAAGGGACAATCGGGCAGGATGTAATAATTTTCCTGCCTGACGCCCGGAATGAAGCGGCATTAAAAGCGTATACCGACAGTCCTGAGATCAACGTCGATGCAAATATATTTAACGCGGCTGCGAGATCCTTTCAACGTAAGGAAATAACGGAATGCGGCAGTGATGCAATCAAAGGTGCAAAAGCATTATGCCTGCCTCTTGTTACAACCAGAAGGGCCGTCGGCGTGATTGTATTGATAAAGCCCGAGGATGCCAATGATTATTCTGTTGAGCAGGAGCGGCTGCTGTCGGCCTATTCCGACCTTGCCGCGGTGGCAATCGAAAGTATCCAGTTGGCCGACGAATTACACAATGCCGAAATATTGAAGGCTACCGAGAAGCTCCAGACCGCTCTTTTAAATGCGATCTCTCACGACCTGCGCACGCCGCTTGTCTCGATTATCGGTGTCTTGAGCAGCCTGCAGGAAGAAGGGATGGACCTGGACGATGCCGCTAAAAGAAGCTTAATACAGGTTGCGCGCGAAGAAGCGGACCGCCTGAACCACCTGATAACCAATCTGCTTGACGAGTCCAGGCTTGAATCCGGGGCGCTCAAGTTGTCCCTGCAGCCGGCTGAAGTAAATGACATGGTTGGCGCAACGCTGGAACAGCTGGGAAGCCGTGTAGGCAACCGCACGGTTAAGATAGACATACCGGCTGATCTGCCCTTTATACGGGTTGATTTTGGACTTTTCGTCCAGGCCCTGGTCAATATTGTGGACAACGCTCTGAAATACTCGCCGCCTGACTCCCTGATTGAGATTAATGGGCGATGTGTTGAGCAGGAAGTACATATCGAAATAGTTGACCAGGGGACCGGTATCCCTGAACAGGACTTACCCTACATCTTTGATAAATTCTACCGTATCAAACGCCCTGATAACGTGTCCGGGACAGGATTGGGTTTATCCATTACCAAAGGACTTGTCGAAGCTCATGGCGGCCGGATTGAAGCAAAGAGCCAGGCTGGTCGCGGCACTATCGTTAGTATTATACTTCCTGTAAGCGCCGATTTGATGGCTGCAGAAAGATTCAATGAGTAACGTCAAAGTACTGATAGTCGACGATGAGGATTCCATCAGGCGCTTTTTACGGGTTGCACTCGCATCTCAATCCTATACGCTGGTTGAATCAACTTCGGGACAGGAAGCTCTATCATGCGTTGCGGAACACAAACCGGACCTGATAATTCTTGACCTGGGGTTACCCGATATCGACGGAGTGGAAGTTACCCGTCTGCTCCGCGAATGGACGAAAATTCCGATTATCATACTGTCGGTCCGCGGTTCGGAAAGCGACAAAATAGCGGCGCTTGACTCCGGAGCGGATGACTACCTGACCAAGCCTTTCAGCGTAGGAGAATTGCTGGCGCGGCTGCGCGCCGCCCTGCGCCGTGCCGCTCAAACACCAGGTGAGCCGGTTTTCACCATCGGTAATTTGAAAGTCGACCTCGTACGCAGGCTGGTAACCATCGAAGATAACGTAGTCCAGTTAACGCCTAACGAGTATGAATTGTTGAGGCTGTTCGTAATTAACGCGGGAAAAGTGTTGACCCATCGCCACCTGCTGCGCGAAGTGTGGGGTGCAGAATACGGGGACGAGTTTCATATGTTGCACGTAAATATCAGTAACCTGCGCCGTAAAATTGAACGCGACTCAAGCCGGCCGCAGTTCATAATTACCGAGCCGGGAGTCGGTTATCGCCTGCGGATAAGCTAAGGCCGGGAGTTGTATTCGCAATGTGCTGCACAACCTCAATATCCCCTAAACAGAGGCTGATCAGACCCGGGCTTAAGTAACGGAGTGACTATCTCCGATCTGATCCGGCAGGCGGGAAACCGGCAGATGTTTAATACGCCTGTACATCAGGTATATCGCTATGCCGACTGCCATCCATATAAGGCCGGCCCAGCGGCCATAAGGCTGGGTGATCAGCATGATTACCCAGATAACAAATGTCGCAGCGAAACCAATGATAGCAGTCACCGGCAACTCTCTGCCTTTGATTTTTATATTGGGTTTAAGCCTGAACGGACGGGGCAAATCCGGATTTTTTACCCTCAACCCGATAATCGAGAAATGAGCCAGCGCAAAGCAGAGCAGGGAACCGAAGACATACAGCGCTCCCAGGTCGGAGAAAAAACTCGAAGAAAAGAAGCCGGGTATAAGCAGGGCGATAGCCATCAGGGAAAATAATATAATCCCCGTATACGGCGTTCTGAACCGTTGGTGCACCTGTTTAAAGACTGACGGTAACTGGCTATGAGAAGACAGATTGAAGGTCAGGCGGGAAATGCCCAGCAATCCGGCGTTGGTGGCAGTAAGCAGAATGCTGGCTGCAAGCAAAGCGACCAGGACCGGCAATAAATCACGCAGCCCGGTAAATATCCAGGTGAGAATAATAACAGGTTCCTGTGCGGACGCGATCTCATTGGCGATTTCCGCAGGTGAGATAGCCAGTGATATGCTGTTTGCGATTCCAGCTATGGGGTCCCTGGCCCAACCATTTACCGGGTCACCGAGTTCCTGTGGAGTCATCGCCGAGAGGGACACGATGGATATACCGGCAAACAGAACCAGGACGGCAACGATCATCAGCATGTATGCTTGCGGTATTCTCTTTTGCGGCTGACGCGTTTCCTCCCCGTGCTGGGAAACCGATTCCACACCTGTAAAGCATAAAGCGGCCAGGGCAATGCCGAAAATCAGATCATTCGTCGTCGGCCAGTTCCCTTCACCGAACATATGCTGCAGCAGGATGCCGGGGTTTGGCGCCAGTATCAACAAAGCGCCTATTACGACCAGGGTGATCTGAGTCAAAATATCCAGGCTGATAAAAAGTATGTTTATCCCCGATGACTCCTTTATACCCAGAACATTTATGATCATCAGGAAAAAGATCAATCCCATCGACATAGCCGTGCCGTATACCGGCTCTTTCAATACCGGCCAGAAATAGGCTAAATACGGCGGGATGGTGTAAACGGAAATCGCCATGGTCACAATATAGCTCAGCATCAAAGCCCAGCCGGCAATGAAACCGATCAGGTCATTGAATCCATGACGGGCATAGCTGGCCGACCCTCCTCCTTCGGGAAACATGGCTGAGCCCTCTGCATAAGTAAGTGCATTGAAGACATAGATAAGTCCGGCTATTCCCAGAACTATCGGGGTGGCGCCTAAGGCTACTGCGGCGACAAGCCCCAGCCCATAATAAATAGAAGAGCC
>Ga0265595_1000958_pt1 | contig 23792 bp, 29 predicted proteins | sample saktaG_15_FD_190148 | JGI IMG/M metagenome (GOLD analysis project Ga0265595, IMG submission 190148) | Saline water microbial communities from Sakinaw Lake, British Columbia, Canada - sak_2013_06_06_50m | ecosystem: Environmental > Aquatic > Non-marine Saline and Alkaline > Saline ...
GGGGGTCATGGCTTACTTTTTTCAATTTTTCCAGTCCTGGACGGTTTTTTTCAGTGGCATTCTGCCTCACGGCCTGATTGAAATTCCCATCATAATCATGGCGGCGGCCGTCGGTTTAAAGCTCGGCGAAATTTCCATCAAAAAAGTTCTGAGAAAATTCAGGCTGCAGCCGCTTCGGCCGGAAGGGGAGGAAACAGACCTGAAAGCGGAATTGGAGGCTGCTTTGAATTTCTTTTTGAAATTTCTGTTCCCTCTGCTGATTCTGGCGGCGGCTGTTGAGATTTTCGTCACCAGCCGTTTTTTATAAAGAAACAAAAAGCCCGGCCTTAGCCGGGTTTTTTGTTTTGGAATTATCTGTTGAAATCCCTTTTTGGTCTTCTTTTTGACCAGCACTCTTTACAGTAAATAGGTCTGTCTTGAGCCGGTTCAAAAGGAAGTTCGGTGATTTCCACCTCGCATTCTGAGCATTTCCAGTTACCCTGGACTTTCTCGCGGGGTTGAAATCCTCTGTCTGAATCGAACGCCATTTTATTTTTATCAAGAAGGTTTTACCTTGAGGGTTTCGCCTTCTTTTCTGTTTTTTAAACTTAAAAGCGACCTTGAAACTTTAAGTCGCTACACTTATTTATCTCTAAGTTAATTCGACTTATCGTCTGACCTTTATTATACTCCGGTTATCAATATTGTCAAGTCTTCAGGGCTAAGAGGATAAATCCTCTTCTTCTCCTTTCGCTGCTGCTCAGGAGCTTGATTTTTCTCCGTCATGGATTAAGATATCCAATATCACAGCATCTTTAACAATATAACGCCGGGATTCGGGTTTTTAAAAAGGAGGAAGGATGTCCAAAGAGAAAAATCGGCAAATCCTTAAAAGTTTTATCAAACGGCAGAAAAAACCCAATAAAAACGGAAAAGGAGCCAATAAAGATCAGGATAACGGCAAACTTGTTTCCCCGGTTCCAGTCATTCGAAAAGAAAGCGCTTAGCGCTTTCTTTTATATTTCCAGATAGACAAAAATCGCTGGAATTGGCATAATGAAAAAAATGCGAAGAACGGAATTCGAAAAATTGGTCAAGGAAGCTTTATCGGAAATACCCGAGCGTATCCGCCGGAAAATGGACAACGTGGAAATTGTCGTGGAAGAAGGTTCGGTCAACGGCCCGTTTCTTGGTCTTTATGAAGGAGTTCCCCAAAACGCCTGGGGTAGGGGATTCGGCATGAGGTTGCCCGACAAAATCACCATTTTCCAAAAGCCCTTGGAAAGGCACGCCCGTTCCGATGAAGAATTGAAAAAAATCGTCAGAAACGTCGTTCGGCACGAAATCGCCCATCATTTCGGTTTCAGCGAAAAACAAGTTAAAAAATTGGAAACAAAATGGCATCAATGAAAATATTCGTCAAAGCCAAACCCTCGGCGAAAGAAGAGAAAGTGGAAAAAATCGATGAGATAAATTTCATCGTGGCCGTCAAAGAGCCGCCGAAAAAGGGCAAGGCCAACAGGGCGATTATCAGGGCTTTGGCCTCGTATTTCAAGGTGGCGCCTTCGCGTCTGAATCTTGTCTCCGGCTTTTCTTCCAAACAAAAAGTCTTTGAATTATCGTTATGAAAAACGGAAAAAATTGGTCGGGATATGTAACCAGACACAGTTTCGCTTTGGATCTGGCTGAAGGAATTTTTACCTGGGACGACCCGCGGAAAATCGCGGCTTCGCTCAAAAAATCGGCTGAAGAGAGCGGCCGTCGCAAAGGAACGCCGTTCCAGTCAGCCATGTCCATGCTTAATTTTTACATTAACCGGGCCGGCGGAAATTTAAAACCTCAAAGAAAGAGGATTTTGGAACAGGCGAAAACAGAGCTGAGAAAATTGTTTAAAACTTAAATCCATGTCCACATTTCACCATTTGCTTTCCGAAATTTTTAAACGATAACCTATCCGGTTGACGATAATGTGTAAAAAGAATGTTAAGAAAAGCAGGACTATCCAGATGGCCGGAAAAATATCAAAAAAGGGAGTCAGAAATAAGAAACTGCCGATAATATAATCTATTTGGTCGAAAGGAAGCCATCTCCGGCCCGGTTTTATGTTAAGCCGGCGCTTGAAAAAGCTGAAAAGAATATCGCCGAAAACCGCCCCAAAGGAGATTAAGAAACCGAAAAAAAGGATATTGATTTTATTGTAGTCAAGGAAGCTGATTTTTTGAAAAAAGGGAAATTTATACAAAAAAAACTGAAGCCAGGCAACAGACATGCCTGTCAGAGTTCCCAGGATCAATCCTCGCCAGGTTTTATGACTGCCCAAAATGGCTTTGCCTCGAAAAGTTTTGCCGAAATCAATCGGAACGTATAAAGAATTTAAAACCCCGAGCTTTTTGAATACGGGTGGCGCCATATTGGCAAAATAGGCCGGAAGATAGAAATAGAGACAGCTTAAAATATAATAAGCGACCGACATATTATTTCTTCGTCCCGTTGTTGCGGGACTCGGTTTTTAAATAATAAAAGATGCGCTGGAGGGCAGTAAAATTGGAGAGGAGGGCCAGAACTATAATGGGATAAATCATTAAAGAAAAATCAAAGATGCCTAGAATCAAGGATAAAAGGATTAAAATTGCTCTTTCCGGACGAGCCAGCCACCCTTTTTCAAATTCTTCCCGAACCAATTCCTTTTCTCTGGCCGCTGCTTTGGCATAGGTAGTCATTAAAGAACCAAAAAGAGCCAGGAAAATCCAGATTTTGGCTTCAAACCCGAATTTCGGCAGGGAGAGAAACAAAAAACCGAGCAGAATAATTCCTTCAACATAGCGGTCGCAGATTGTATCAAGATAGGCGCCGATTTTGGTCGCTTTATTTTTAAACCTGGCTACTGCACCGTCTATGAAATCAAAAAAAACCGCCAGCAGGAAAAAAGCGGCGGCAGCCGTCATTTGGGTTTTTATTAAAAAATACAACGATAAAAAAACCAAAAAAAGGGAAAGAAGAGTGTATTGGTTTGGGGAAAGAGGAATTTTTGAAAAGAATTTCCCGGTACCGATTTCAATATTTTTGAACTTTTTTCTTTTTTGGCTTAAATTCATACCGATGTTTAGATTTCATCTTTAAAATGTTTTCCAGGGTTTCATAGAAATTAAGAATTTCTCCCTGGACGGAGCCGGTCTTATTTTTCACTTCTTCAATCAAGTGTTCTTCAGAAAGAATGTTTTTGGGAATTTCCAAATAGCCGCGTCCGACAAATTTCGCCCGATGAGCATCGGAACCGGCAGTAAAACAGAGATTCATTTTTTCCGATAAATTGACCGCCTTTTTGTTTGCGAACTTAAAAACGCTGGCGTTTAAAGTTTCAATCGCATCTGCCATTAAAAATTCTTTTTCTCCGCCCTTGAATTTTCCGACAGGCTGATTAAAAGGATGGGGGATTATGGCCATTCCTTTCTGTTTTTGAATTTCTCTTATAGTTTTTTCGGCCGTCAGACCGTTGGGAATTATCTTTTTGATGTTGATCCCTAAAATATCGCCAGAGCGACTTTTAATTTCAATTCCCGGAATAACCAAAATGTTTTTGTCAAAGCCGTACTTCATTGCCCTGATTGCCCCTTCGATTTTACCGTGGTCGGTAATGCAGATACAGTCGATATTTCTTTCAATTGCCGTATCAACTATTTCTTCGGGAGAGGAAAAGCCGTCCCAGGAGAAATAAGAATGGATATGAAAATCAATTTTCATCTTTATTTTTGTTAAGAATATCAGTTTTTACCGCCAAAGTCAAAAACCCTTCCCAGGAGAATTTTGACAGTCTTTTACTGCGGTTCGGATTGCTTTAAAGGCGATTTTATGCTAAAGTGAAAAAATGGTGAAATATTTAACCCTCGAGGGTTTGGAAAAACTGAAAAAAGAGCTTGATTATTTGGAAAAAGTCAAGAGAAAAGAAGTCTCGGAAAGAATAAGGCATACTGCTTCCCAGGGCGATTTGAAGGAAAACGCCGGGTATGACGCAGCCAAAGAAGAGCAGGGTTTTGTCGAAGGAAGGATTAAGGAATTGAAAGAGATTCTCAGTCAGGTTGAAATCGTCAAAAAAGGAGAAAGCCATAAAGTCCGGATAGGTTCTTTGGTTTGTTTGGAATCCGAGGCAGGGGAAAAGAATTTCCAGATTGTCGGGCCGGAAGAAGCTGATATTCTGCAAGGCAAGATATCTTTCAAATCTCCTTTGGGCGAAGCGATTCTCAACAAGAAAAAAGGGGATGTGGTGGAGGTAGAGACCCCGGCCGGCAAAGAGGAGTATGAAATCATTGAAATAAAATAATCGAGTTTTTATGCATCAGGCGACTTTGTGCTTATTAATCAGGGATAGCCAAGAAAAGAAAGAATTGCTTTTGGCTATGAAAAAAAGAGGTTTCGGCATCGGCAAATGGAACGGCGTGGGAGGAAAATTGGATTCGGAAAAGGGGGATAAAGACATCAAAGAAGCGGCTATCAGGGAAGCCCAGGAAGAAATCGGAGTTCAAATCAAAGAAATGGAAAAAGTCGCCCTCTTGAGATTTAAATTCCCTTACAAGCAGGATTGGAATCAGGACGTCCATGTTTTCTTGGTCAAAGATTGGACAGGAGAGCCGCAAGAAACCGAGGAAATGATGCCCAAATGGTTCGGAACAGAGGAAATTCCTTTTCAGGAAATGTGGGACGACGACAAAATCTGGCTACCTCACGTTTTAGCGGGTAAAAAATTAACGGCTGATTTCATTTTTAAAGAAGGCGAAAAAATCAACAGCCAAGATATTAAAATTGTTCGGGAAGTTTAAATATATGGCTGACAATAAACCAATCAAATTATCTCCCAGTTCCTTGAATTTATATCTGGAATGTCCCCGCTGTTTTTGGCTGGAAAAGAAAATGGGCGTCAGAAGGCCCCAGCCCTATCCCTATGCTTTGAACGCGGCCGTGGATTTTCTTTTGAAAGAGGAGTTCGACAGCTACCGGAAAAAGGGGGAACAGCATCCCTTGCTGGTCGCTCATAATATTCCGGCCAAGCTTTTTCAAAACCAGGAATTATTGAATCAATGGAGAAGCAACTTCAGCGGCATCCGCTATTACGACGAAAAATTGGATGCCACTCTTTTCGGCGCAGTGGACGATGTTCTGGAATTCGAAGGCGGCAAATTGGCTCCTTTGGATTACAAATCAACGGGCAGCGCCACGGCCAATATCTACGACCGTTTCCAGCTGCAGATGGATGTTTATACTTATCTTTTGGAAAAAAACGGCTTTGATACAGTTAAAAAGGGCTATTTGGCTTTTTATATCGTTGATAAAAAAAGCGGTTTCGAAGACAGATTGCCTTTCAGGAAAGAAATCCAGGAAATAGAAACAACTCCTTCGGACATTCCTTCGCTATTCGAAGAAGCTGTAGCTGTCCTGAGAAGGGTTGTCCCGCCGCCGCACAGCCAGGAATGCCAGCACGGCCAGTGGTTTAAAAAAGTTTCCGATTTCGAATAACAATGCTTAAAATTATAAAGAAGAACAAAGTCATTATCGGCGGAACTTTCGATGTTCTGCACGCCGGACACAAATCGCTCTTAAAAAGGGCTTTTAACTTGGGGGAAACGACCATCGGCTTGACTTCGAACAGGATGGCGGAAAAGACCAAAAAAAGGAAAGTCAGGAATTTTCAAAACAGGAAAAGGGAATTGGAAAAATTCATAAAAAAAGAACTGAAAAGCGGATTTAAAATAATAAAGATAGAAGACAAATTCGGGCCTACTTTGAAAGAGGATTTTGATTATATCGTGGTTTCTCCGGCAACTTATAAGACAGCCCAGCTTATCAACAAGAAACGCCGGAAAGTAAGCAAGAAACCGATAAAAATCGTCAAAATCAAGTTTGTTCTGGCGGAGAACGGAAAACCCATCAGCGCCACCCAGATATTAAAGGGCCTGATGACGAAAGAAGGGAAATTGGTTAAAAAATAAGACGGAAAATTGGTTAGTTTTTTAAAAATTGGATAAGGAGGAAAACAATGTTCAAATCGGAAAAGACAGCGGCTTTGATTTTGCTGTTTTTATTTCTTTCGACCGGAAAGGTTTCCGGAGAATATTTGTCTCTGAAAAAAGAAGAGATAAGAATGCTCCGGCAAGAGTTTGCTGGAAGAATCGGAAATGTCGTTGAGGTCGAACCGGCTTATCGGAATGGTATTTTTCAGGACGCTTTGAGCAGATTTGCGGCAGCCGGCATTAATGAAAGCCAGTATTTTTTGTACGCGGACAGGCATCCGAAACGTCAGCTGATTTTCGTTTGTTTCTTTGACCATGAAAACAAAGAAATTGTTGAAATCGGCAGAGATAAAATTTCCACCGGCAATCCGCAGAGAAAAGGGGATTATTTTTTTACGCCTACCGGCATTTTCAAAAACACGATTGAAAATTCCAGTTATCGGGCTTTGGGAACGAAGAACGAACAGGGCTGGCGCGGTCTCGGCGAAAAAGGAAGCCGGGTTTGGGATTTCGGCTGGCAGAGGAGCTATAAGATAGTCAATAACGTAAAGATGTATATTGACATCCGGCTCTTGCTGCACGCCACTGACCCGGATTTAGGAGAACAGAGATTGGGCGGACAGGATTCTAAAGGATGCATAAGAATTTCCGGAAATTTAAACAAGTTTCTTGACTATTTCGGAATCATTGACAAAGATTATGAAAAGCGGCAACATTGGTCGTTGAAAAAAGACAGGCAGCCGGTATCTTATCAGGGAGAATATCTTTTGGTCGGAGATTCGGGCGAATTCAAGGAAGGAGGATAAGGTAATGACGAGCGGTTATTTCATTTTTTTGAGCGAAGTAAACAGAGAGAGCGGATTATTCGAAGAATGTTTGGAAACTCTTTCTTTAATCGACCCGAAAGATTGGCCTAGAGAAAGGATTATCTATTCCTTGGATGTCCTGAAATACGATTGTCTGATTTATACGGACGGCGAAAAACTTATGGGAGCCAATGCTTTTAATCCGGACAGGCAAGAAGGGATTGCCAAATCATTCTTGCTTTATGTTTCTCCGGAATGCAGAGGACAGGGCATTGCTAAAGTCATGAGGGTGAGATTTCTTAAATGGGCTTTTGCCAGCGGTTTCAAAGGAGCCCATCTGGGATTGGGCAACAGCCCTTCAGGCATAGCTGTTTCGGAAGCGGTCAGCAAGGAGAAAGAAGAACTCGGCTTGTCATTCGCCGATATTAATTCTGTTAGTGGCAAAGTGGTCTTTATTCGGACTCCCGAGCGTCAGCGAAGGAGGAAGAAGAAAGTTTGCTTTTTTCACTCTTGAAAAACAAAGCCCTTTGGAAATTATTTTCCCAAAGGGCTTTTTTATTTTTCAAGATTTGACAGAGCAATTTCTTTGATATAAATTAAAAGCAGTAAAGGAAACTACTTATAAACAAAGGTCGATTGATAAATTTAAAATTTAATTAAAAATTAAATTATGGGAAAGATAAAAATTGGATTAATAATTTTAGGTTCAATAGCTTTGGTTGGTTTAGTTGTTTCTGGAGTAGTTATGGCTAAGAATGGTTCTGATAATGGCAAAGCTGAGTTTGTTCAAGACGAGATTATTGTTAAGTTTAAGGGTGATGAAAAGCCATTTCGAGTAATTAAAGTTCCTGAAGGCAAGGTTGAAGAAAAGGTAAAAGAATACCAAGGGAAAAAAGAAGTGGAATATGCTGAGCCAAACTATATTGCCTATGCCCAACTGATTCCTAATGACCTTTATTATATTTATCAGTGGCATTTAGATAATTCAGTTTACGGTGGGATTCAAATGGAAAAGGCCTGGGATATTTCGACCGGTCAAGGGGTTACAGTGGCAGTTGTGGATACGGGAATAAGAAAGGGTACGGATTTAGCTAATGCCTGTTTTGTTTCAGGTTATGATTTTGTTAATAATGATAATGACCCGATTGATGACAACGGTCACGGCACCCATGTGGCAGGCACTGTTGCTCAGAGTACCAATAATGGCGTAGGGGTAGCTGGTGTAGCTTTTGGCAGTTGTTTGATGCCGGTGAAGGTTTTAGATAGCAGAGGAAGTGGAAGCTATACCCAAGTTGTTAATGGTATTTATTATGCCGTTAATAATGGAGCAAAAGTGATTAACTTGAGTTTGGGCGGCTCTTCACCCTCACTTACCTTAGAAGAAGCAGTAGCTTATGCTTTTGGAAAAGGAGTAACGGTGATAGCTGCAGCTGGAAATGATAATTCGTCTACCCTTATTTATCCGGCAGCCTACGATGCTTATGTGATTGCTGTTGGGGCTACTCAATATGACGAGACAAAAGCTCCCTATTCAAATTACGGACCCTCTTTGGATTTAGTTGCCCCTGGCGGAAATACTGCTTTGGATCAAAATGTTGATGGTTATAGTGATGGGGTTTTGCAACAGACCTTCCAGATAAGAGGCAAAACAATATCTTGGGGTTATTATTTCTTCCAGGGAACTTCAATGGCTGCTCCTCATGTTTCTGGTGTTTCAGCTTTATTAATTGCCAAAGGAAATGCTACTACTCCTAATGAGATAAGGGCCGCATTGCAAGAAACTGCTGAAGATAAGGGAGTTGATGGTCGAGACGATATTTATGGCTATGGATTAGTTGATGCCTATGCCGCTCTCGGCTGGACAGCCGCACCAGTAATAACTTGTTCATCAGACACAGAGTGTGATGATACTAATGAATGTACAATGGATGCTTGTATAAATCCGGGAACAATCAGTTCTTATTGTCAGAATACAGCAGTAGCAGACGATGCTACATGCACAGGTGGTATTTGTTGCGGAGGAATATGTAGCGCAGCGGTTTGTACAGAAAATTTGAACTGTGATGACACAAATGAATGTACAGCAGACACCTGTTACTTTGGTGGAACCTGTTCAGCTTCATGCAGTAATACCTGGTCAGGTTGTAGTTTAGTCAGTGATGAATGTTGCGGGCCGGAGTGTACAAGTGAAACAGATGTAGACTGTCCAGCAGCAGATCCATGCCTCAATTGTTTCAAGGGTGTATGTGATGGCAAATGTAATCCAGTAAAAGAAGGTGTGACTTGTCCAGATTGCTGGTAGAAACTGGCGATAATTAGAGAAAGAATGTTTCAAATAAACAAAACCCCTCGATTTTGAGGGGTTTTGTTTATTTATTTTCGAAACCTATTCGGCTTGATTTTTCCAATAAGAATTGTTAGTGTTAGATTGGCACAGAATTAAAAGAACTTTAAAAAACAAAGGAGGACTGCGATGAAATGTGAAATCTGCGGCGAGGATTCGGCTGAAGTGTTTGTGATTTTGGCCATCAAGAAACCGGACGGCTGTCTTAATACCATAGCTTGTCTGGAATGCGCCAAAAAATCTTCCGCCTATTGCCTTAAGCATCAAAAGCCGCATCTGGGCTTTACCGATGACGATACCACGGCCTGCCCGTTCTGTATCGAAGAAATGGCGGCCGAAAAAGAGCCGGCAGAGGCCGATATTTTCAGGAGATTCCAAAAGGAATTATCCGAAAAAGAAAGGCGCCGTCTGCTGAACTGGGCGGAAGATTTCGCCTCTGTTACAGGCAATTCCAAAGGCATTTGCACTTTGCGGGCCATAGCCACCAAAGCTTTGAGGGAAAGAAAAAGTTTCGAAGAAATCGTGGAAAGAATCATCGCTGAAAAATCAGTTGACTGTATTCTTTCGATCGCTTATTGACCGATACCAGTGAAAGTTTCCCTTTTGAAAGGAGGAAACATTGGAAAATCCGTTGATGGAAACTAACGTTCTGGGATACCCGTGCCAACGAGGCAAGGTCCGGGACATCTACGACCTCGGCAAGACCTTGGCAATTGTTGCCACCGACCGCATCAGCGCGTTTGACGTGGTTATGGCTAACGGCATTCCGGATAAGGGAAGGGTTTTGACCGGCATTACCAAATTCTGGTTGGATAATCTCTCTCTGGTTTCACCGAATCATTGTTTAAGCACCGAACTCAGGGATTTCCCTTCGGTTTTTCAAAAACCGGAATTAGAAGGAAGAATCATGCTTTGTCGGAAAGCCGAGGTGTTGCCGGTTGAATGCGTGGTTCGGGGTTATATCACGGGCAGCGGCTGGAAAGATTATCAGGGAACAGGGGAAATTTGCGGCATTAAACTTCCTTTAGGACTAAAGGAATGTGAAAAACTGCCGGAGCCGATTTTCACTCCGTCGACCAAAGCCCGAACAGGCCATGACGAGAATATCCCGTTCAAAGCGGTTTGCGAGATAATCGGCAAAGACGTTGCCGAACGGCTGCGGGATTGGAGTATTTGGCTTTATGTGGCGGCTCACCAGACCGCTTTGAAAAAAGGAGTCATTATCGCCGATACCAAGTTTGAATTCGGAATGGTCAGCAAGAAAGTTTTCTTGATTGACGAGGTTCTGACTCCCGATTCCAGCAGGTTCTGGCCGCTTGAGGGTTATGTAGCCGGCCAAAGCCAGCCGAGTTTCGACAAGCAGTTTGTCCGCGATTATCTTCAGGGCCTCTGCGACCAAGGCAAATGGGACAAGACCCCTCCGGGTCCCAGGCTGCCCGAAGATGTTGTTGACGAAACTGTCAAAAAGTATCTCTATTTACACGGACTTCTGACCGGTCGGGAATTGACGGCCTGAAGCCAAAGGGCCCCATTCTCTTCAAAGTCTGGGGCTTTTTATTTTGCCAGGCGTTTCGGGAAATGTTAAAATAACACTGCAGGTCGATAATTTTTAAAATTGAAAAAATATGCGTGACTTAAAAGGACAAATCAAAAATATTTTAGCCGTAATTCTGGCTTTGTTTCTGGTTGTTTTGATTATTGACGGCATAACGGATATCAAAGACAAAATGGACGCTTCGGAAAATACCATTATCGTTTCGGATATTGGAACGGTTTATGCCAAGCCGGACTTGGGCGTGATTACGGTTTCAGTGGTGACCGAAGCCAAAACCGTAGCTGAGGCAATGGCGGAAAATACCGAAAAAATGAACAAGCTGACAGCCGCCGTGAAAAATGAGGGAGTGGAAGAAAAAGATTTGAAAACCGTTTCTTTCTACGTTTACCCGAGATACGAGTGGTATGAGAAGAGCGACTTCTACTCTCAGGACAGAAGAGTGCTGGTCGGCTATGAAATCAGCCAGTCCTTAGAGGTGAAGATCAGGGACTTGGCCAAAATCGGCTCAATTATCGAGGCAGCTACTGATACCGGAGCCAACCAGGTCAGCGATTTGCAGCTTGTCATCGACAATCAGGAAGAACTGAAAAAGCAGGCGCGGCAGGCAGCGATTGGCAAAGCCAAAGCTAAAGCCGAAGAATTGGCTAAACAGCTGGGGGTCAAGCTGATAGCTATCAGCAGTTTCAGCGAAAGCGGGACGACCCCTTATTTTTACGGTTTGGAAAAATCAATAGCAGCGCCGATCGGCCTGGGCGGAGGAGAGGATTCGCTCCAAATGGAAACCGGGGAGAATAAAATCGAAATAACGGTCTATATCACCTATAAGATAAAATAACGGCATGTATTTGGAATTGCCTGTTTTTGACAGAAAGATCATTTGGACGGAGCATTCGAAAATAAAACTGAGACAGTACCGCTTCTCGGCAAAAAGGGTTTTAAGGATTTTCCGGAAGCCGGACAGGACAGAGGAGGGAATAGCACTGGGCACCATCGCCGCCATGCAGATCACCGGCACCAAAAGGCGGCCGACCGAGGCCTGGCTGATGTATGCGATATTGAAAAGGCCCAAGGGGATAAAAATCATTTCCGCCTGGCGGTATCCCGGAAGAACGCCCAAAGGCGTAAAACCGGTCATTCCGGAAGATACTCTCAGAGAATTAGGATTAATTTAAATATTTATGATCAATTCAAATTCTTTTTCTTCAGTAGCCGGCTGGTTTCTTTTAGTGATCGGCCTGGCTATTATCGGTTGGACGCTGATCAACTCGTACAATATTTTCACCGCCAAAGCTGAGGCTCCGGAATTTTTCGAAACAGTAACAGAGGAAATTGCCGTCAAGAAAGACGGCGGAGGGGATATCCAGGCTCAGATGCAGCAGATGATAGGCGAGCAGCTGAAAGAATTTTTGCCGACCGATACCATAACGAAATTTCTCAATTTGGGCGTCTGGTCAATGCTGGCCTTTATTTTATTCGCCGGCGGCGGCAAGATTGCCGGCCTCGGCATAAGATTGATCAAGAGTAAAACAGCGCAACAGCAGAGCGAATTCAAATGATGGAAGCGGCGAAAAAACAAAACATAGTCATACAATATTTGATTTGGCATTTTTACGATGTGCCGAGAGGGCTTATCAAAGCCTGGCAGAATTATCTTCTGTTTAATTTAAACTATTTCTCGCTTCTGTTGCTGGTTAAAACATTTTTCGCGCCCTGGAGAAGATACGTCTGGTCTTATGGCCGGGGGTTTGATTTGAAAAAATATTTCGAAGCCCTGGTTTCCAATTTAATTTCCAGGATAATAGGAGCCATAGTCAGGAGTTTTCTGATATTGATCGGCCTGGTAACCGAGATTTTCGTATTTTTAGCCGGGTTAATTCTTGTTATCGGCTGGTTGGTTTTGCCGCTGCTTTTGGTTTACGGACTGTTCTTCGGGTTTAAAATTATTTTTTAAAGATGAAACAAAGATCCTTTACCTTAATAGAACTATTAGTAGTTATTGCTGTTATCGGCTTATTGGCCAGCCTTGTTATTATTAATCTGACCGGTACCAGGAACAAAGCCAATATCGCCAGAGGTTTGCAGTTCAGCCAGAGTGTACATCATGCTTTTGGTTCGGAAGCAGTCGGTGTCTGGAGTTTTGACGAAGGTTCGGGCACAACTGCCAATGATTCTTCCGGATACGGGAATAATGGAACTTTAGCTAACGGACCTGTCTGGCGGTGTGCCAGTACTGATTCCAGTTACACCCCTTCGGGCCAGGGCTGTACTCTACAATTTGACGGGGCGAATGATTACGTGATAGTAGATAATAATTTTATTGTTGATTCTCCTGCATCTTTAACAGTATCAGCTTGGTTTAAAAAAAATGGCGAAGGATCTAATTATGAATGTGTTTTGCATAAAGGTTCTGATACTAGTATAGGTAACAGCGAATATTGGTTAGGTGTTGATTTAGATGATTATTTGACTGCTACTATCGGGGCCAGAACCGGAGTAGGTTGGGCAGCCGGGCGAACCACAGCTAAAGCGACTTTGGGATTTTGGTATCATTTATTAGCCAGTTGGGATGGATTTGTTGTCAGAGTTTATATAGATGGCAAATATATCAAACAGTATTCTTTAACGTCATACGGCCTTTTGACAACTCCCACGAGATTTGGTGCATCTTCAAACGGAACGACTTATCAATTCAACGGCCTTATCGATGAAGTGCGCATCTATGAAAAAGCCCTGACCGCAGGTGAAATCCAGCAGCTCTATGCCGAAGGAGCAATGAAAAAAGGATTAGCAGTAAAATAACATAAAAAATGGCGGATAAATTCAATTTCAATTTAAAAGAAACGGTTATTTATCAAGCCGTCAGGTGGGCTAAAAACCCGGTTTTCAAATTGGCGAAACCTTTGAGAAAATTATTTTTTCTTTTGTTCGTTTTCGCTTTTCTGTTTTTCCTTTACGGCTTTCTGACCGACGCCGTCAGTTCTTCAATCCAATCTTTGCTGCTTGGTTTGTCGATAATTCTTCTTGTTCTGTTTTTGGCTTGCCGGCTGATGGAATTTTTCCTGGATTCAAAAATCAAAAAACCCAAATTAAACGTCGCCATAAAAGAAGTTATCGCTAATTTGGAAAAATTCAATCTGGCTGATTTCTTGGAATTTGAATCCGCCCTGGCGGTTTCAGCCGCCGTCAAATATGCCAAGAAAAAGAAATTTCCCGAAATCAGCTCAACTCTGCTTTTTTATTTTCTTATCGCCGGCCACAGTGGTAATTTAAACTTCATTTTTTCGCGGGTCCTCTTAAACGTCAAGGAAATCAAAAAATTCCTGGAAAAGTATTTTCAAACGATAAATTCCCAGATCCGGCCGGTGAAAATGACCTATTCGGAAGATTTTCAGGAGACAATACTGGAATCTTTGAAAACAGCCGTTAAAAAAGGCCATTCAAGGATTGAAACAACGGATATAATCGCCGGCTTGGCCAAGCACGATTTGGTTTTCAAGAGAATTTTAATCGACAATAATCTCAAATTTCAGGATATCGAGAATTTGGCCTGGTGGCTGGATGATTTGATGAAAAGAGAAGAAGAAAGAAAAAAGTTCTGGCAGAAAAAGAATCTGATGAAAAGAGGCTCTTTAGGGAAAGAGTGGACGGCCGGTTATACTGTCACTCTGGACAGATTTTCAATCGATCTGTCTCAATCGGTCAGGGAAAATGGATTTCCCGAAATCATCGGCCATGAAAGGGAAATCAGCGCCATGGAAAGGGTTCTGTCCGGCCAAGACAAGAATAACGTCTTGATAGTCGGCGAATCAGGCAGCGGCCGAAAAAGCATGGTTTACGCTTTGGCCGAGAAAAGCGCTTTGGGAGAAAGCTTAACCGGAGTTAATTACAAACGGGTCGTCCAGTTGGATTTAGCCGGGCTTTTAGCCCAGATTTCCTCTCCCGAAGAAGTGGAAGCTGTTTTGGACGACATTTTCAAGGAAGCGCTTTCAGCCGGCAACGTTATTCTGGTTATAGACGAATTTCATAATTTCATCGGCAGCCGCAGCCGGCCCGGGGTCATAGACGTTTCCGGCGTGCTTTCGCCTTACCTGGCCCAGGCTGATTTCCAGATAGTGGCTGTGACCACTTTCGAAGGCCTGCATAAGAATATCGAGCAGAATTCTTCTGTTTTGTCTCTTTTTGAAAAAGTCGAGGTGGCTGAGATTTCCGAGAGGGAAACCTTGATGCTTCTGGAAAATCTCAGTTTGATTTTGGAGCAAAAATACAAAAAGTTCGTTTCTTATCCGGCTCTCAGGGATATTATTTTTTACTGTTCCAAATATTTGCCGGCCATTCCTTTTCCCGAAAAAGCCATGGATCTGCTTGATGAAGCAATGGTTTATCTGGCCCAGGGCAAGGATAAAATCCTTTTGCCGAAGCATATCGCTTATCTTGTCTCTGAAAAAACCCAGATTCCGGTCGGCGAAATGGAAAAAGGGGAAAGGCAGATCCTGCTCAACCTGGAGAATCTGATTCACGAAAGAATCGTCAACCAGGAAGAAGCTGTTAAAGAGATTTCCACGGCTTTGAGGAGAGCCCGGGCCGACGTGACCATCAGAAAAGGGCCGATGGGCAGCTTTCTGTTTCTGGGACCGACCGGCGTCGGCAAAACGGAAACCTCCAAAGCTTTGGCTGAGATTTATTTCGGTTCGGAAGAAAGAATGATCCGGCTTGATATGTCGGAATTCCAGAATACGGCGGACATACCCCGTTTATTGGGATCTCCCGGAGAAGAGGGCCTGCTGACCACGGCTGTCAGAAAAAGGCCGTTTTCTCTGATACTTTTGGATGAAATAGAGAAAGCCCATCCTAATGTTCTGAACCTTTTCTTGCAGGTTTTGGACGAAGGACATCTGACGGACGGGCTCGGCCGGAAAGTTGATTTCAAGAATTCGATAATCATCTCCACTTCCAATGCCGGTTATCAGGTGATTTTGCAGGTTTTAAAGGAAAAAACCGAATGGTCGAAAGTCAAGGAAATGCTTTTGGAGCGTCTTTTCCAGGAGGGCGTTTTCCGGCCGGAATTCATCAATCGGTTCGACGCTATGGTCGTTTTCAAGCCGCTGACCAGGGAAAACCTGCTGGTTATAGTTGATCTGATGCTTGAGAAATTAAGGAAAAATCTGAAAGAAAAGGAAATCGATTTCATCGTCAGCCAGCCGCTTAAAGAAAAGATAGCCGAATTGGGCTATGATCCGACTTTCGGCGCCAGGCAGATGAGAAGGGTTATTCAGGATAAGGTTGAAAACGTTCTGGCTTCAGCTTTGTTGTCAGGAGAAATCAAAAGGGGCAGCCGAATAGAGATGGAACCTGAAAATTTCAAAATAATTAAAAAATAATATATCAAAAAAATATAACTGAAATGGAAAACAATTTTTTTCAATCCGGATTATCCGCTTTATCTTCGAAAAGCGGCGGGGGTGTCACAACGAAATTTATCATCAGGGCAGTTATTGTCGCCATAGCCGTTGCGGTAGCCAGCCTGGTTCTCGGCATTTGGGATCCTGTCTGGAATCCTTTTCGTCTGTCGCCGGAAGAGGTGATTGAAAAAGCCGTGACCAGGATGACGGAAAAAGCGGAGACTTGGCATTCGGAAATAAAATTTGATTTTTCGGCCAAAGAAGGGGAAACGGAAAAAATCAAATCAGCAATAATATTGTCCGGCGATTCCGATTTTTCTGATGCCGAAAACCTTAAATCGGCCGGAAATTTCGACCTGACGGCGGAGATCGAAGGTATACAATTAGGATTGGCGGGGGAAAACAAAACCATCGGCCAGACTTTTTATTTCAAGCTGACCGTTTTTCCCGCTTTGTCGATGCTGGAACCGCTGTTTCAGCTGATGGGTTTTAATGTGGCCGGCCTGAAAAACCAGTGGATTAAGATCGACAGGGAAAATACGGAGAATCTTTTGAATTCGCTGGGAGTGCCTTTGAGTGAAGAGAACAAGGCCGAAGAAAAAGAAATCGTTGAAAAATTTCAAGCCATTCTCAAAAACAAAAAATTATACCTGGTGGAAAAAGAATTTCCCAATGAAAAAATCGGCGATGAAAAGGTTTATCATTATGCGGTTATCCTGAATAAGGAAGAGATTAAAAAATTGTTTCCGGAATTGTTGAAAACACTGATTGAGACGACGCAATCGGATTCTTTGCCGGAAGAAATCGAATGGCAGGAATTTCAAGATGAGTCTTCAGCCAAGCTTGATGAATTTTTCCAAAAGACCGGAGATTTCGAAGCTGAAATCTGGATCGGTAAAAAAGATTTTTATCTTTATAAAGTTAAAATGGAAAAAGAATTCGGCTGGCTGGAAAACGAAACGAAAATGACAATGGCAATCGGATTCGATGTTGCTTTTTCCAATTTCAATCAGCCGGTAAAGATCGAAGCGCCGAAAGATTATAAAATTTTGGAAGAACTTTTTACCCCGGTTTTCAATCCGCTATTTTTCGAAGGAACGCTTTTTGAAGAATTGCCTTAATAACAGTTTTCAATAGGTTTCTTATGAAATCAACCTTAAACAGGTTGATTTTATTTTTAGATTGGTAATCGATGAAAGTCGTTACTTTCATCTTTACCTTCGCCCTGCGGGGCTCGGTGTGGAAAGAATGGGGATAAAAATAAGCCAAAAGATGAATTTAAGCTTATTTTACGCTTGTTCTTCTTATTTTTTAAATGGGAAATAATGGTTGACTGAGAATATAAAGTGGATAATAATGTAAGTGTAGTGGGAAATTGTGGAAAAGTATGTTAATAAGTCGATGAAGTTGGGGATAAATATGTTTAGCGGAGAATATATATATTCAATAGATGAGAAGAAAAGATTGGCAGTTCCTGCCAAATTCAGGAAGCTTTTAGCTAAGAAAGCTGTTATTACCAGGGGATTGGACAAGTGTTTGTTTCTTTATCCTGCCAAAGAATGGCTGGAACTTGCCAAAAAAATATCCAAGCTTCCTTTGGCTCAAGCCGATGCCAGAAGTTTCGCCAGATTGATGCTGGGCGGAGCCATGGAAGTGAACTTTGACAATTTGGGCAGAATTTTGATTCCCGATTATCTGAAAGATTATGCGGGACTTAAGAAAAAAGTTATCTTCGTCGGCCTTTACGACAGAATTGAAATTTGGGACGAAGCGGGATTCAAAAATTACAAAAAGAAAACGGAAATGGCGGCCGGCGATATAGCGGAAAGATTAAAAGAGCTAGGAGTTTAAGTCGAAGAGATAAATCTCTTCTTCATCTTCGCTTCCTTCGGAAGCTCGATATATGATTCATATTCCCGTTCTACAAAAAGAAATTCTTGATTGCTTCGATCCGAAGCCGAACGAAAATTTTATCGATTGCACGGTTGACGGCGGGGGACACACATTGGCCATTTTGGAAAAAAATCTGCCGAAAGGAAAAGTACTGGGGATAGACGCCGACGCCGAGATGATTAAAAATTTGGCAGCAGAGGTTAATCTGGAATTCAGGAAAAGATTGGTTCTTGCCTGCGATAATTTCGCTAACTTGAAAGAGATCGTTGTCAGGGAGAAATTTGGACCAGTAGCCGGCATACTGCTGGACCTAGGAATGTCCAGCTGGCACCTTGAGAAATCGGGCAGGGGATTCAGTTTTTTGAAAAACGAACCACTGGATATGAGGTACGATTCGAAGAATCCTCTGACAGCGGAAAAGATAGTGAACTTCTGGTCGGAATCCGATTTGGAAAAGATTCTGAGAGAATACGGCGAAGAGAAATTTTCAAAAAAAATCGCGGCCGGTATTGTCAGAGAAAGGAAAACCACGGCGATAAAAACAACTTTCCGGCTGGTGACGATCATTAAGAACGCGTTGCCGCCGGTCCAGCGGCATCAAAAGATTCATTGTGCGACGAGGATATTCCAGGCCCTGAGAATCGCCGTTAACAACGAACTTGATAATTTGAAAAAAGTTCTTCCCCAAGCAATGGAAATCTTGCGGCCGGAAGGCAAACTGCTCGTCATTTCTTTCCATTCTTTGGAAGACGGAATCGTTAAAAGATTTTTTGCCGACTTGGCCGAAAGCGGCAACGGAATAACAATTTTAACTAAAAAGCCGATAACTCCTTCAAATAAAGAAATTATAATTAATCCTCGTTCTCGGTCAGCTAAACTGAGAATGGCGCAAAAAACATGCCTCAAGCAATCTCAATAGTTTCCATAATGCCCTTCAAGCCGAAATCATTGCCCCTTCTGAAGCTTTTTTGGGCTTTCATCGTTCTAACCATTTTCTCTTTCTCGGTCGTTTCCGTCTACCAGCTTAACGCTTATACAGCGGAAACTTACGCCGGTTACGGTTACGAAAACAAAATAGAAGAACTCAGCCGGGAAAATAAAATTTTGGAAATTAATCTGGCCAAAGCCAATTCTCTCTGGAATATCGAAAACTATACTCAGGGTTTTGAAAAAATAGGCAAACTGGAATATATCAGGGTTTTGGAAAGCACGGCCTTGGCGAAATAACATATATAATAACATATATAATATGGTCCGCTGGAGAATAAATTTCATCTTATTTCTGTTCTTTCTTTCAGGTATGGTCATTATCGGCCAGCTTTTTTATATCCAAGTCGTCAAAGGCGACCATTATAAAGCTCTGGTCCAAGGATGGCAGTATGCCGTTGAAAAAGAAGTAGCCGTGGAAAGAGGGGAAATCTTTCTGAAAGACGGAGAACCTCTGGCCGTGAACGTAAGCTGGTCCCTGGCTTTCTCCATGCCCGTGGAGATCGAGGAAAAAGAGACAACCGCAGAAAAACTGGCTGAAATACTTTCTTTGGACAAGGATTTTATTCTGGCGAAATTGGAAAAAGACAGCTTGTACGAAGTCATCAAGAAAAAGCTGACTGACGAAGAAAGCCAAAAAATAGAAGAATTGAATTTGAAAGGGATTTACTTGAAGAAAGAGTCGAACAGATATTATCCCCAGGAAGCCTTTGCTTCCCAATTGGTTGGTTTTGTCGATGCGGATTGGCAGGGGCAATACGGCATAGAAAGCTATTATGATGAAATCCTGAAGGGTAGAAAGGATCAAAAAGGCCAGGATATCTTTTTGACCGTTGATTACGCCGTTCAGTTCAAAGCTGAAAAGCTTTTGGAACAGGCCAAAGAGAATTTGGATATCGAAGGCGGAGAAATCATAGTCATGGATCCCAACTCCGGAGAGATCCTGGCTCTGGCCAATTTCCCCAATTTCAATCCCAATCAGTATTCAACGGTTTCCGACTTCGAAGTTTTTAAGAACGGCGCCACCCAGAAAATTTTTGAGCCGGGTTCGGTTTTCAAGCCGATTACCATGGCTGCCTCTTTAAACGAAGGGAAAATCACTCCTCAGACTGTTTATACAGATAAAGGAACAATCAAAATCGGCGGCTGGCCCATTTCCAATTACGATAATAGAACTCACGGCGAGCAGACCATGACCAATGTTTTGGAAAAATCAATCAATACCGGCGCTGTTTTTGCCGAAGAAAAACTCGGCCACAGCTCCTTTTTGCGCTATCTGGAAGAGTTCGGCTTTTTCAGAATGACCGGTATCGACCTGCCGGAAATTTATTCCGAGAACAGAGAGTTTAAAAAGGGTTATGAAATAAACTTTGCCACGGCCAGCTTCGGCCAGGGCATAGAAATAACGCCCATTCAGCTGGTCAGGGCTTTTGCCGCCATTGCCAACGGCGGCAAACTGGTCAAACCTCATCTTGTTAAGAAAGCGGCCGGCAGCGGGCAAACAGCCGAAGAAAATCCGGTAATTTCTCCGAAAACGTCCGCCCAATTGACAAGCATGCTGGTAAGCGTGGTTGAAAACGGTTTTGCCAAATCCGCCGGAATTCCCGGCTATTACGTTGCCGGAAAAACCGGCACGGCCCAAATATCTTTCGCCGCTTTGGAAATTAATAAAAAAGGATATTCCGACAAAACTTGGCAGAGTTTTATAGGCTTTGCTCCGGCTTTCAACCCCAGATTCGTCATCCTAGTCAAATTGAACAACCCGAAAACCAGAACCGCGGAATATTCGGCGATTCCCGTTTTCCGGGATTTGGCGAAATACCTGATCGATTATTACCAAATACCGCCTGACCACGAATAATTTCCATGTTGAATATTTTTTTGAAAATCAAATTTCTTCTTAAAAAGCCGATAGTCATTGTTCTTATCGGCGGTGAGAAAAAAGCGCTTAGAGAGGCGATTGGCCGGGTTTTAAACGAATCCTTTAAAATCGGCCGGGATGTTTTCATTTTTGAAGCGGAAAGTGAAAAAATCGACAAGTTTGCTTTTTTCCTGAAACATGCCAAACTGCCCATTCTGGCGATAAACGAGTCTGTCAGCGCCTTTCCGCTCAAGAAGCTGCCGGCCAATACTTATTTCCTCTTGAATTACGACGAAAACAAGATAAGGGCGAACATGGCTGATTTCGATGATTTTAAAACCCTGAGATTCGGTTTCAAAGAGAGTATTCGGGAGAAATACGATATTTTCGTCTCGGACATAAAAATAAACGGAAATACGAACTTCAAGATCAATTACCAGGGGAAAATCGTGCCTTTTTGGCTGTCCGGCGCTTATGATAATGAAGAGCAGATTTACGCTATTCTGACTGCTGTCAGCCTAGCTACGATTCTCGGTCTGAATTTGGTGGAAATTTCCCAATCCCTCGGACAAAGCGGCCCAAGGGCTTGACTTCTGTTATGGAACATGCTATTATTACCCTGTAACATGGATTATCTAGGAAATTTGAATTTTAAATTTTATTCATTTATTACCAAAAAAGCTGTTCAGAGGATCAGTTGAATTTTTAATTAAAATTATTTGAAAATTCGGCTGATCCTCAGGATCAGCTCTTTTCTTTTTAGAGATTCCTTTTCAGTAATCGGCATATGATTGGTTTCAAAGATCAATCAAAAGTACTTTTAAAATTTCAACGGCAGGGAGGAAAGAGATGTCCCAAAAAAACGGCGGGAACGGCAACGGCAACGGTAACGGTGAAACGAAAATTACCTGTAGCAACAGACATTGCAACAAAAAATTTCCCGTACTGGTCGGGAAGAACGACGGAAGCGCTCGAATGGTAAATTGTCCTCATTGCCACTGGCGGAACACTTTTTCTGTGGATTTAAACGGAAAAGTTCACGGTCCGGTGGCAGTGTAAGAATGTAAATAATATTCGCTGATAGCCGCCTTTGCTTTTATTATAAAGGCGGCTTTTTTTATTTTTCTTTTATGATATATTAAATATCGCAAAGGCCCCATCGTCTAGCGGTCTAGGACGCCAGGTTCTCATCCTGGTAACAGGGGTTCGATTCCCCTTGGGGCCGCCAAAAAAGAACACTTTATAGTTAAAGCTGGATTTCCGGCTTTTTTTAAGTTAGAATAATATAAATCAATCAAAGATATGGAAAATAATTTATTCACCCGAGCATCAGCGAAGGGTAAAGAAGAGGATTTATCCTCTTCGCCCACCCGAGCATCAGCGAAGGATGAAAAAGAAGATTTATCTTCTTTGGCCCATTCAAGAACCGTTGAAAAAACATTAACGGAATTTTCTTCCCATCCGGAAGGTTTAACTTTGAAGGAAGCGGCCAGCCGTCTGCAAAAATTCGGTGCCAATGAAATTCCCGAAAAAAAAGCTGTTCATCCGGTTTTTATTTTTTTAAAACAATTCCATTCCTGGCTGATATACATTCTTATCGGCGCGGCCGTTTTTTCCTTTTTCACCGGCCATATGTTTGATGTTTATATAATTTTGGCCGTTCTTTTGTTCAATGCTTGTATGGGCTTTATTCAGGAATCAAAGGCAGAAAAAGCCATCAGGGCCCTAAAGAAGCTCGTTGTGCCTTTTGCTAAAGTTATTAGAGGCGGAGAGTTATTTAAAATTCCGGCCAAAGAATTGGTTCAAGGCGACATTATTTTATTGGCACAAGGAGACAGAATTCCGGCTGACGCCAGATTATTGGAATTGAAAAATTTTAGAACAATGGAAGCGGCTTTAACAGGTGAATCCTTGCCAATAGATAAAGATCTTAAAGAATTACCGGAAAAAACTCCTTTGGCTGACCAAAAAAACATGATTTGGCTGGGAACGTTTGTTACAGTCGGTCAAGCAAAGGCAATAGTTGTTGCCACCGGACCCAAAACCGCTTTAGGACAAATTGCCGAGAGTTTAGAAAAAATTGAAACCCCAAAAACTCATTTTAAAGTAAAAACCGATTTATTGGCGAAACAAATGGCCATTATCGCTTTTGGCTGCGTTTTCATACTTTTATTGGTTGAATTGTTTATTAGCCATTTAGGATTTGAAAACGCTTTTCGTTTTGCCGTGGCTGCTCTTGTTTCGGCAATTCCCGAGGGACTGCCGGTTGTCTTGGTTATTGTTTTGGCTATAGGAGCTCACCGAATGGCTAAAAAAAATGCCATTGTCAGAAACCTGCAAGCCACTGAAACCCTTGGCGTGGCCGATGTTATTGCCACGGATAAAACCGGAACCATTACTCAAAATACAATGGAGGTGGAAAAAATAATTTTATTAGGCCAAGAAGAAATTACGGTTTCCGGAGACGGCTGGAAGCCGAAAGGAGAATTCATCCAGAAAGAAAAAGTTTTCTTTCCTTTGGAAAATCTTCGATTAAGAAAACTTTTACATATTGCCTGTATTTGCAATAATGCCAGATTAGTTAAGGAAGAAAGCTATAAAATTATTGGCGATCCGACAGAGGGAGCTCTGGTTGTTTTGGCAGAAAAAGCCGGGCTCAAAAAAGAGGTTTTGCTGGAAAAAGAAAAAATAATTGATGATTTGCCGTTTAATCCGGAATTAAAATATGGAGCTTCACTGGCTATTTTAACTGAAGAAGAAGCAACCAAGAAAGAAATTTATGTAGTTGGGGCGCCGGAAGCTGTTTTAGAAATTTGTACCTCTTGGCTTGGAGAAAAAGAGAAGAAACTGACACTAAAAGAAAAAAAAGAAATTTTGAAGCAAATAGAGAATTTGGCAAAAAAGGGATTAAGGGTTTTAGGGTTGGCCTATAAGACCGTTCCTTCAGAAAAGGAAAAATTGACCGA
>Ga0265595_1000959_pt1 | contig 23771 bp, 16 predicted proteins | sample saktaG_15_FD_190148 | JGI IMG/M metagenome (GOLD analysis project Ga0265595, IMG submission 190148) | Saline water microbial communities from Sakinaw Lake, British Columbia, Canada - sak_2013_06_06_50m | ecosystem: Environmental > Aquatic > Non-marine Saline and Alkaline > Saline ...
ACACTTTTAAACTTTTTTCTTAAGATATGACACTTTTAAACTTTTTTCTTAAGATATGACACTTTTAAGCTTTTTTTCTTAAGATATGACACTTTCTCAGCGTCTTTATCAGGACTTAAAAGAATCCCAGCTCAAAAAGGCTGAGCTTAAAGTTTCAGTTTTAAGATTGGCGCTGGCTAGTCTTAATAACAAGAAGATTGAAAAAAGAATCAAGTTAAGCAAACCTGTTCCGCTTAAGGAATTAGAGCTTACAGACGAGGAAGTGATTGAGGTTCTTAATTCCGAAGCTAAAAAAAGAAAAGAAGCGATTATTAGTTTCAAGCAGGGGCAGCGGCCAGCTTTAGCAAATAAAGAAGAAAAAGAGTTAGCTATTTTAGAAGAATATTTGCCAAAAGCTTTATCTGAAGACCAGCTTAGGGGAATGATTAAAGAGGCAATTACTGCTGTGGGAGCTAGTTCGGCAGCTGATCTTGGCAAGGTGATGTCTAAATTAATGCCTTTGATAAAAAAAAGGGGTCGGGCTGACGGCAACTTAGTTGATAAGCTGGTTCGCGACCTTCTCTCTCAAGCAGAATAATGATTTTCAAAAGAAATTAAAGATGGATGAAAATTACTTTTTATTCTTTACCAGAAAAACTTAACAAAACTTTTTTAAAGAAAGTAGTTGCCACAGTTTTAAAAAAAGAAAAGAAGCCGAAGGCAACCGTAGAAATAGTTTTTTTAAGTGAAAACCAGATTGAAAAGCTGAATTTCAGCTATAGAGGGAAAAAAGAGCCGACTGATGTCTTGTCTTTTTCAAAAGCTGAGTTATTTCCGGGGGAAGATAAAAACCATTTAGGGGAATTGGCAGTTTGTTTTTCCTATATTAAAAAAAATACTAAGAGGCTTGGAGAGGAACCGCAAAAAGAACTAGCCAGGGTCTTAATCCATGGCATTCTTCACCTTTTGGGGTATAATCATAAAAGAGGCGGCAGGGATTCTAAGATAATGATAGCTAAACAAGAAACATATCTTACTAATATATTAACTTAAGAGTTTTATGGCTAAAGGTCATTTAATTTCCGGCCTAGATATTGGCACCAATTCAATCAAAATATTGGTTGCTTTGAAAAAACCCGGGGAAAAAGATCTGGAAATTATGAGCCAGGCCGAGGTAGAGAATTTCGGAATAAGGAAAGGAGCAGTCATTAATAGCAGTCAGGTCTCTCAAAAGATTATTGAGGCAACCAATCTTTGCCAAGAGGGTTTAGAAAAGAAGATTGAATCAGCCATTATTAATATTAATGGCAGCCATCTTTCTTTCTTGCCCGGTCGAGGATTGGTATCAGTATCTCGGGCAGATCAAAAGATTTCTGAAACCGATATTGAGAGAGCCCTTCAAGCTAGCCGTAATATTTCTTTATCTATTAACGAGGAAGTCCTAGAAACTTATCCTCAAGAATTCATTATTGACAGCCAGCCAGGCATAAAAGAAGTTGAAGGGTTAAGGGGAATCAGGCTTGAAGCCAAAACCCTGTGTCTGGTAGTTTTTTCTCCATATCTTAAGAATCTTAGCAATTCGGTTTTAGGGGCTAATATTGAAATTGAAGATATCTTGCCTTCAGCCTTAGCTTCAGCTCAGGCTGTTTTAGAACAAAAAGAAAAAGAATTGGGAGTGGCTTTGATTGAAATTGGTGGTGGAACTACTAATTTAGCCATTTTTGAAGAGGGTAATCTAGTTCACGCTAAAGTTTTGCCTCTGGGTTCTAATAATATCACTAATGATATTGCCATTATTTTAAAGATAGAGATTGAGGAAGCAGAAAATATCAAAAAAAGTTTTACCAGCTTTAATTTAAAGAGATCGGGATCATTGAAAGAGGCCCAAAAACAAGGTCAGGAATTTTCTAAAAAAGTAATTTTAAAGATTATCGAAGCCCGAACTAAAGAGATTTTTAGTGAGATTAATAAAGAATTGAAAAGGTTTGGTAAAAACAAACTCCCGGCTGGCATTGTTTTGACCGGTGGCGGCGCTAAGCTCGCCAAGACAATTGACTTTGCCAAAAAAGAATTAAAACTCCACTGTCGGTTGGGTCTGCCAAAAGGTTTTTCTCCTCAAATTGACGATCTAGCCTGGTCAACTGTTTGTGGTTTGGTCTTAGAGGGAGCCAAGACACTTGAGACAGAAGGAGGCTCTTCTTTTGCTGAAAAGGGAATTATTAAAAAGATAAAGGGTTTTTTTAGAATATTTATTCCTTAACCTTGTAGGAAATCGCCGGGGTTTTCGCGAAATATCAAAAGAGCGAAATATTTTCACCTAATCTAATCATGGTTATCTGGAATTGTCGGGCAATCAACCTAAGCATGAGAAATACCTCATTTTCTACCGGGTAAAAAAAATTCACAGACATAATTTATAACTAATGTATAAGATGAAAATTGTGCCAAGGATAAAAATTATTGGTATCGGGGGGGCTGGTAATAATGCTTTAACCAGGATGGCTAAGTTTAAAATTCCTGGGGTTCAGCTGATTGCCATTAATACCGATAATCAGGATCTTAAGAAAACTACGGCCGACTTAAAGATTAGAATTGGCAGAGAGATGACCAGGGGCTTGGGTACGGGTATGAATCCAGAATTAGGAAAAAAGGCAGCTGAAGAACAAAAAGAAGAAATCGAACTGGCATTAAAAGATAGCGAAATGATTTTTCTGACCGCAGGCTTTGGCGGTGGTACCGGGACTGGGGCGACTCCGATTGTCGCTAATATTGCCAAAGAGCTTGGCATTCTCACTATTGCGGTTATTACCAAGCCTTTTGCTTTTGAGGGTGCTTCGAGAAAAAATATTGCCCTCGATGGCATTAAGAATCTTGAGCAAAAAGTTGATAGCTTACTACTGGTTTCAAACGATAAATTAGTTTCCTTAGTAGATAAGGATACGCCTTTGACAAAAGCTTTTTCCTTAGCGGATGAAATTTTGCACCAGGCAGTAGCTTCAATTATTGACCTGATTTTAAGACCCTCTTTAGTAACAATTAGTTTTGCTGATATTAAATCAATCCTGAAAGATGCTGGCAAAGCTTTCTTTGGCCAAGGATTAAGCAAGGGAGAAAATCGGGGTCAAGAAGCCAGCCTAAGGGCCTTGAGTTCGCCTCTTTTAGAGATCTCTCCGGAGGAGGCTTCAAGAATTCTATTTAATATTAGCGCTAAAAATTTGAAATTATCTGAAATTGACATTGTTGCCAGCACCATTACTAAAAATATTCAGGCTGAAACCAAAGTTATTTTTGGAGCTAGAGAGGATGATAAGCTAAAGAGCGGAGAAATGAAAGTAACATTGATTGCCACCGGTTTTCGGGAGAAATAATGATTTTTTAAAAGAAAAGCCGTTTTAGCAACGGTTTTTTAGTTTTCTTTTTTATAATGGGTGGGGATAAGTCGCTTTTTTATGCTTGGATTATTAGGATTTGCCCAAAGTCTTTGGATTAGTTAAAATAAATAAATGTCCCCGCTTCTTAGCGGGGTCTCGATATGAAAAACAAGATAGAAAAAGTCCAAAAAAGGGATGGGAGCGTTGTTGATTTTAATACTGAGCGTATTGAGACGGTTGTTTTTAAGGCATTAACAGCCACCAATGAAGGCAATGGCAACCAAACCAAGAAATTGGTTGAAAAAATTGTCAGGATTATTAATCTTAGGTTTAAAAAAGATACTATTCCTCAAGTGGAACAGATCCAGAACATTGTCGAAGAAACTTTGATTTTAAACGGGCTGATAGAGACGGCCAAAGCTTACATCCTTTATCGAGAACAACGCAGGAGGATCAGAGAGGCGGCCACGAGAATGGATGAAGCTAGCGAAGCAATTGATAAATACATCCAAGAAGCTGACTGGCAAATCAAAGAAAATGCCAATATGACTTATTCTTTGCAAGGGTTAAATCAATTTACAGTTTCTTTTGTTTCTAAAAGCTATTGGCTGAATAAAATTTATCCTAAAGAAATCAGGGACGCTGCCATTGATGAAGATTTCCATATTCATAATTTGGAAATCCTGGCACCATACTGCATGGGCTGGGATCTTTACGATTTTCTATTGCGGGGCTTTGGCGGAGTCTCCGGCAAGATAGAGAGCCGGCCGCCGAAGCACTTTAGAACCGCTCTGGGCCAATTGGTCAATTGTTTGTTTACGCTTCAAGGCGAGGTGGCGGGAGCAAACGCGGTTTCCAATTTTGATACTCTCCTGGCTCCATTTATCAGATACGACAATCTCAGTTATCCTCAGGTCAGGCAGGCGATGCAGGAGTTTTTATACAACTGCATGGTGCCGACCCGAGTCGGATTTCAAACGCCGTTTTTAAATGTTTCTCTGGATATCAAGGTCCCTGGTTTTTACAAGAATCAGCCGGTAATTCTCGGCGGCCAATCCCAAAAAGAGACTTATGGTGAATTCCAAGAGGAAATGAATATGTTCATCAGAGCTTTTTATGAGTGTCTGATGGAAGGGGACGCCAGAGGCAGGGTTTTTACTTTTCCAATTCCAACAGTTTCCATTACCAAGGATTTTGATTGGGATAATCCGGCTTTAGACGCTCTTTGGGAAGCAACGGCTAAATACGGGGTTAATTATTTTTCCAATTTTATCCATTCTGATATGAATCCGGAAGACTTTCGCTCGATGTGTTGCCGGCTTCGTCTTTCAAACAAAGAACTTTTAAAGAGAGGTGGCGGGCTTTTCGGCTCGGCTCCACTTACCGGAAGTATCGGCGTTTGTACGATTAATATGCCGAGAATCGGTTATCTTTCCAAGACCAAAAAAGAGTTTTTTGAAAGATTGGAAAAATTAATGGATTTAGCAAAAGAAAGTCTGGAAATCAAGAGAAAGGCTCTGGAGAATTTTATGGAAAAAGGGCTCTATCCTTATTCAAGGCATTATTTGGACGGGGTCAAAAAAATGCGCGATAGCTACCTTGGCAACCATTTTTCTACCATCGGCCTTTTGGGAATGAATGAGGCCTGTTTGAATTTTTTGGGAGAAAACATCGGATCTAAAAAAGCAAAAAAATTTGCGCTCGAGATTTTAAATTTTATGAAAACTAAGATGGTTGAATATCAGCAAGAGACAGGTAATCTTTATAATCTGGAAGCAACTCCGGCCGAGGGTACTAGTTTTAGACAGGCCAAGATTGATAAGGCAAAGTATCCGGAGATTATTACTGCTGGCACTAAAAAAGTTCCATATTACACCAACAGTTCTCAGTTGCCGGTTAACCATACCGATGATGTTTTTGAGGCTTTAAAACTACAAGATGAACTTCAATGTGCTTATACTGGCGGCACTGTTTTCCATTTATTTTTGGGAGAAAAGATTTCCGATACCAAAAGCGTTAAAGCTTTGGTTAAAAAGGTTTTTGAAAACTTTCACTTGCCCTATATAACCCTGACGCCAACTTTTTCAATTTGTCCGAGTCATGGCTACTTGGCTGGCGAACACTTTGAATGTCCTCAGTGTATTATTAAACAGCCTTGCGAGGTTTATTCAAGAGTCGTCGGGTATATTCGGCCCATCAAGCAATGGCATACTGGCAAACAGCAGGAATTTAAAGACAGAAAAGAATTCAAGTTAAAAGCAAATCAAACCGCAATTTAAATATTAGTTGGACATCGCATCTTCGACTAGTTATTGAAGAGGTTGACGCCTCTTTTTTAATATGTTTACTTAAGTTTAGTTGTTTCAAAACCTATTTTTTTATTTTAGATTTGAGCAAAAGCTCAAGGAGGCAAAGATGAAAAATCCAGGAAGTCTGGAAGTAATTACGGGGTGTGTTCGTTCTGGCAAGACTGATAAGTTGATCCTTTGGTTGCGTCGGGTGGGATATGCAAAGAGGAATTTACAAGTTTTTCGGGTCGCTGTTATTGAAACTGATGATGATTTGCGGATCTGTTCTGGAGCTGGCACAGAGTTTCCGGCCGCTGTGGTTCGCGAGTCCGGAGAGATTTTAAGGCTTGTTGAGCCTAGTACACAAGTTCTTGCGATTGATAATGCTCACTTCTTTGATGACGGGATCATTTCTGTTGTGGAGAGATTAGTTAATAGAGGAATACGTGTCATCATGGCTGGATTAGACTTGGATTTCCGCACTGAACCGTTTGGGCCCATACCAGTATTAATGGCTAAAGCCGATAAGGTCGATAAGTTGTCTGCCATTTGTACGATCTGTGGCGAACCAGCTTATTGTAGCCAGCGCTTGATAGATGGCAAGCCAGCTTCCTTTGATGCTCCTTTCATGGTCGTTGGATTAAGCGATGTATACGAACCGCGTTGTCGTTTACATTACAAAATGGCGAAATGAAATAGCCAGGGGGAATAAAAACAAACAAAAAGGAAAGGGGGCAAAACCCCTTTTTGTGTTGTCTGGGAAGTATTATGTTATAATAGCTGAATGATAATAGCAAAACAAAATTTTGTTTCTCGAGGCGTTTCAAAGGCGGCTCATATATCGAAACTCCGTCTCGTTATTGGCGGTTTGCAAAAAACAACTTTGATAGATTATCCGGGCAAGGTAGCTTGCACAGTTTTTTTAATTGGTTGTAATTTTCGTTGTCCTTTTTGCTATTCTTCAGAATTAGTATTGCCGGAGAAAATTAAAAACCAGTCAAGAATATCAACAAAAGATTTTTTTTCTTTTCTTAAGGACAAAAGGGGTCTTTTAGACGGGGTAGTGATTTGCGGCGGGGAACCAACCATTAACCAAGACTTGCCAACCTTTATTAGTAGAATTAAAAAGCTTGGCTATCTGGTGAAGCTAGATAGCAATGGCTCTAATCCAGATATGTTGGCTAAGCTAATAAAGGAATCGCTGATTGACTATATTGCCATGGACATTAAGGCTATCTTAACAGAAGAAAGATACAGCCAGGCAATTGGTACGAAAGTAGCTTTACGGGACATTCAAAAGAGCATTGATTTAATTAAGGATTCAGGGATTGATTATGAATTCAGAACTACAGTAGTGCCTAATTTTCATACTAAGGAAGATATTATTGAAATGGCTAAAATGATTTCTCCGGCTAAAGCATACTTTCTTCAAAGCTTTAGGCCGGAAAAGACCCTTGATCCAAAGCTTGAAAAAATAAAACCATACAATAAGGAATATTTATTGGAGATTAGAGAATTGATTCAGGGATTATTTGGAACTTGCCAGGTAAGATAAGTTAATGAAATTAACGTCTAGAGGGAAATCATTTTTCTTGTTCTGTATTTCTTTCGTTAGCGGGATCTTTATTAGCTCTTTCACAACTACTCTTTGGCAGCTTTTATTGGCTTTTTTCATTTTCAGCCTGATTTTAGTTATTTTTTTTAAGACCAACAAAACATTTTTAATCATTGGCTTTATGGTCTTTATGATTGGAACTTTTTGTTATTCCCACGAAGCAAAAAAGATTCATGCTTCAGAATTAAGAACCCTTAACGATAATGGCGACAAGATAGCTTTAGTTGGAATTATCAATAGCGAGCCTGATTTAAAAGACAATAGCCAGCAGCTAAGACTGAGAATAGGTAAGGAGAATCTGCTAATTATTACTAGCAGATACCCTATTTATCATTACGGGGATAGGATTAGAATTTTAGGAAAATTAAAGACACCGGAAAACTTTGAAAAGTTTGATTATCAGAGGTATTTACAAAAAGAAAGAATTTATTCAATGGCAGTTTTTCCAAAAATAGAACTATTGGAATCAAATCAAGGCAATATTGTTAAACAAGCTTTATTCGGCTTTAAATCAAGGTTTCATCAAGCTTGGCAAAAGCTCTTGTCGCCGCCGCACTTAGGAATCTTTGAGGCTTTAGTTTTTGGTGAGGAGGGTAGTATTTCTAAAGAATGGAAAGAGAAACTTAATTTGGCTGGCGTTAGGCATTTGACAGCTGTTTCTGGAATGAATATTACCATTATAAGCTTTCTTTTAACCGGAATCTTTTTAAGTTTAGGCTTTTGGCGTCAGCAAGCCTCTTTGGCCTCTTTAATTTCAATTTGGCTTTACATTCTAATGATCGGCGCTCCAGCCTCAGGATTAAGGGCTGGATTAATGGTTAGTTTTCTTCTGGCTGCTCAGGCCTTAGGAAAAACAATCGACGGTTTGAGGTCTTTGCTTTTTAGCGCCGTGATTCTTTTAGTGGAAAACCCCTTGATTTTAAGATTTGACGTTGGTTTCCAATTATCTTTTCTGGCTATGGCCGGGATGATCATTTGGCAACCGTTTTTTAAAAATAAGTTGTTTAAAAAATTACCTGAGTTTTTCAAGTTAAACTTGGCAACGACCCTTTCTTCTCAAGTTTTTACACTACCGATTTTAATATATAACTTTGGCTATTTTTCGCTTGCCGCTCCTCTAACCAACTTATTATTGGTGCCGGTTATTCCTTATTTAACTATGGTCGGTTTTGTTTTTGGATCTTTGGGTATTGTATCTGCTTTTCTGGCAAAAATATTGTCCTGGTTTTTGTGGTTGGCAATAAGCTATATTCTCTTAATAGTCGATTTGTCTTTAAAAATCCCTTTTAGTTACATAGTTGTTGAAAAAGCATCGGTTGCCTTTCTTCTTTTTTCCTATTTCCTATTAACTTTGACTAGTTGGCAGATCCAGCCATTAAAGAACAGAAACTTTATTTGAATGAAGCTTCTGTTCTTACGGCGAAACTAACGAAATAGTTTCTTTTCATCCCAAGATTCTGGGGTTTGGAAATAAACCGTAAAATCTGCTAAAATAAAATATATAATACAGGACATATAAAACAAACGACATAATACGATATATTTAAGATAAAAGACATAACACGATATATATAAAATAAAAGACATGACAGAAGACATCTTTTCAAACCAAAAAATCTGGGTGGTTACCGTTGATATGGGTTATGGCCATCAGCGTACCGCTGATAATCTGAAACACTTGTCATCTGGAGAAAAAGTTATCTGTGCTAATAATTATGACGGCATGCCCTTAAAAGACAGGAAACTTTGGGAAAACTCAAGAAAGTTTTACGAAGCAGTTTCAGCTTTTAAGAGAGTGCCTTTAGTCGGTGGCCTGGCTTTTGCTATTTTTGATTTTTTCCAGAAAGTGCCTCAATTTTACCCAAAACGAGATTTATCCAAACCAGACTTCACCTTAAAGCAGCTTTATCGTTTGATTAGAAAGGGCTGGGGCAGAGATTTGATTGAAAAACTGAAAAAGAATCCCTTGCCTTTGATTTGCACCTTTTTTACCCAAGCCTTTATGGCAGAATTTTTTGAGTATCCCGGAGAGATTTTTTGTACTGTTTGCGATACTGATATGTCTAGGACTTGGGCGCCATTGGATCCTCAAAAAAGCAAGATCAAGTATTTTGCTCCAACTAATAGAGTAGTTGAAAGACTGAAACTTTACGGAGTCAGACCGGAAAACATCTTCTTGACGGGTTATCCCTTGCCATTGGAAAATACTGAAAACTTGGAAGAAGATTTAAAGCATCGCCTATTAAACCTTGATCCTCAGAAAAAGTTTTTTGAAAAGTATTATCCCTTGTTGACAGAAAAACTCGGCCCTTTTCCTAATCGAGCCGATCATCCTTTGACTATGATGTTTGCTGTTGGCGGCGCTGGTGCCCAAAAAGAAATGGCAATAGCAGTTTTAAAAAGTTTTAAGCTTAAGATTCAAGCTAAGGAATTTAAAATGATCTTGGTAGCGGGCATCAGAAAAACAGTTAAAGAATACTTTGAGCAAGAGATTGAAAATCTTGGCTTAAGCGGTCAGACAAAAGAATTTTTAGAGATCCTTTTTGCTCCTAACATAAAAGAATATTTTCAGGCTTTTAACAAAGCATTGAGAAAAACCGATATTCTTTGGACTAAGCCTTCAGAGCTTTCTTTTTATGCAGCTTTGGGCTTACCAATTGTTATTGCTCCAACCATTGGTTCTCACGAAGAGTTTAATCAGAGATGGCTTTTGCAATCTAATTTTGGTATTTTGCAAAAAGACCCGAGTTTTGCCGCTGAATGGACCACCGACATGATTAATCAAGGGCATTTAGCCGAAAAAGCTTTTAGAAGTTTTATTGGCGGAGAGAGTCAGGCAACAATTAATATTCAGAAAATAGTTGAAAAATGAGCTGGGTTCTTATTGCTATTCTGAGTTATTTCTTACTGGCTTTTTCAGCTCTAGGAGATGACTACTTGCTTTCTGGACCACCTGAACCAAAAAGCTATACTTTTTTCGTCAACGTTTCTGGAATTTTACTGTTATTGCTTGTTCCGTTTGTTAATTTTGTCATCCCCGATCAGACCCAAATACTGCTGGCATTCCTAGCTGGCGGCGCTAGCGTTCTGGCTTGTTTTTTTCTTTATTTTGCTCTGGAACAATTTGAAGCTTCAAGAGTGATTCCAGCTATTGGAGCGGTTTTGCCCTTATTTACCATGGCTTTAGTTTACATTCTTTTTAAGGAAAATGTTAATTTATCTCTTGAAGAATCGATTTCTTTTTTCTTGCTGGTAGTCGGCAGTATTTTAATTAGCTTAAAAAGAGGTAAAGCAATTTCTTTTAAAAGTTTTATGTTTTCCGCCATTGCTGCCTTTTTATTTTCTTTAAGCTTTGTTTTAATGAAAAACCTTTATCTTGTTTTGCCCTTCTGGACAACTTTGATTATTAGTCGAGTCGGAGCCTTTTTAGTGAGCTTGCTGTTTTTATTTAGTCCGGCGGTGAGAGCTGATGTTTTTCAAAAGAAGCCGACTTTTAAAAAGAAAACAGGCCTAGTCTTCATTGCTAATCAGGGCATTGGTACCTTGGGGGCATTGTTGCAGAATTTTGCCGTGGCTATCGCTCCAATCGGCCATCTGGCTTTTATTAATGCCTTGGAAGGAATCAGGTATGTTTTTTTGTTTGGCTTGTCGATTTTATTCTCAGTTAAATTTCCGAAAATAGCTGAAGAAAAATTATCTAAAGAAAATCTTTTTCAAAAGACTTTTGCCATTTTAATAATTATTAGCGGCCTAACTTTGCTAGCTTGTTCAAATTGAAAAGAATTTTTAAAAAAGTAGTTTTAATTTTTCTAATATTATTGGGAGTTTTAGTTATTTATCTTTTTGTCGGAACTTCTCCGCAAGCAGAAAACATTACCTGGGGAATTGATTTTTCCCAAAAACACGCTCGCGATATGGGTTTAAACTGGAAAGAGGTTTATTTAGCCTATCTTAACGACTTAAATGTTAAAGAAATTAAATTATCAACCGCTTGGGATTTATTGGAACCGGAAAAGGACAGCTATAATCTCACTGATTTGGATTGGCAAATTGATCAGGCGCAAAGACATGGGGCGAGAATAGTTTTAGTCATTGGCATGAGAACGCCGCGCTGGCCAGAATGTCATTTACCTGATTGGGCCAGGGAATTGTCAGATCAAGAGCGCCAGCAATCAGTTTTGGATCTTTTAGAAAAGGTAGTCTCCCGTTATCGGGATAATCCAAGTATTTGGGCCTGGCAGGTTGAGAACGAGCCTTTACTGGCTTTTGGCCAGTGTCCTAAAACAAATAAAAAGTTTTTAAAACAAGAAGTCGCTTTAGTTAAAAGCCTGGATCTTTTAAAAAGACCAGTAATTATTACCAATAGCGGCGAGTGGTCGCTTTGGTTAGGGACGGGGGATGTCGGTGATATCTCGGGCACGACTCTTTACCGCCGGGTCTGGCAGGGAAAATTGGGCATCTATGTTAATTACCCTTTTCCTCCGATTTATTATTACCGTAAAGCCGAGCTTATAAAAAAGCTTTTTAATAAGGAAGTGATCTGTACTGAATTACAAGCTGAACCCTGGGGGCCGAAGCTTCTTTACGACATTTCTTTAGAGGAGCAGGAAAAAAGCATGGATTTAGACAGGTTTTCTGCTAACATTGAATTTGCCGAGAAAACAGGTCTTGGCACCTTTTATCTCTGGGGAGGAGAATGGTGGTATTGGTTAAAAGAAAAGCAAAACGATCCTTCTTTTTGGAACGAAGCCCAAAAACTCTATTCTATAGACTAAAAGTTGCCTAATTTATTAAGGCAGCTTATAATAATTGTATTATAATGAAACGGATTTTAGCTGATCAATTTGGTCCAGCCTATGTGGTTGAAATTAATTCTTTAAAACCTCATTTTAAAGGGCTTTTAATCATTGATAACTTAGCTTTGGGCACGGGTAAGGGCGGCATTAGAATGGCTTCGGGGCTTGATGCTTTTGAGCTTTTCAGGCTGGCTAGAACCATGACTTGGAAAAACTCTCTTTTTGACCTTCCTTTTGGAGGCGCTAAAGCAGGTATTATTATTGACCCCAAGAAAGTTTCTTTAAAAGAAAAAAAAGAAATTATTCAAGCTTTCGCAAGGAGCTTAGCTCCTTTTGTTCCTAAATATTACATTGCTGGTCCGGACATTGGTACTTCAGAACAGGAAATGAAATGCTTTGCTGAAACCTTAGGTATTTGGAAAGGTTCGACTGGTAAGCCGGCTAATTTTTGTAAAGGTAAATCCTGTGGTTTGCCTCATGAATTTGGGTCAACTGGCTTTGGAGTAGCTAAAGCAACAGAAATAGCAGCTGATATTTTAGGATTTGAAATAAAGGGAGCTAGTGTGGCTGTGGCTGGTTTTGGCAATGTAGGCAGTTTTGCTGCCAAGCATTTGGCTGAAGCTGGAGCCAAAATCGTTGCTGTTTCTGAAAGAGAAGGAACCATTTTTAATCAAAATGGCTTGGACCTGGGCCCGATTGCTCATTTGAAAGAAAAAGGTAAGCCATTAACCGATTACAATAGGGCTAAAGTTTTGTCTCGAGATAAGATTTATGAATTGCCAGTTGATATTTTAATCCCGGCTGCTGTTTCCGACGTTATTAACCAAAAGAATTATAATAAGGTTAAAGCAAAAATCATTGTTGAAGGGTCCAATATCCCGATTCCAGAAAAAATAGAAGACAGGCTGTGGAAAAAGGGTATTATGATTGTGCCAGATTTTGTGGCTAACGGCGGGGGAGTTATTTCTTCTTTTATTGAATGGAGTGGTCGAGGTCCAAATGTTATGTTTAAAATCGTTGAAGAAAAGATTAAAAAAGCCACCAAGCAGGTTTTAACAGAAAGTTTAAGAAAAAAACGCAACCCTCGGCAAATAGCTTTGGTTTTAGCTAAAAACAAGGTCTTAAAAGCTATGAATAAATAATATGGAAAAACTAAACAAGATTTTTAAAAAATATAAATTCTTTTTATTCTTTTTAGTCGGAGTTATTTTAGTTATCTCGATTTCTGTTTTAGGATTTGCCGCTGGAGTGTCACTGGATAGATTGAAAGTAGATTATCCCTTAAGGCCATTAGTAACTTATATTAATCAGCTGACCGACAGTTTTTTAAGATCAAGAGATATTTATATAGAAAACTCATTAGTAGAAAGCCAAGAATATATTCCTCAAACCAGTCAAGAGCAGGCAATAATTAACGTGGTTAAGGATTATTCGCCAGCCGTAGTTTCTATTATTGTCAGTAAGGATTTGCCGGTAATCGAAGAATATTATGTTTCTCCTTTTGACGGATTTTTTAACGATCCCTTTTTTCAGATTCAGATTCCCCAATATAGACAAATAGGCACTGAGAAAAAAGAGATTGGCGGGGGATCAGGATTTATTGTTTCTTCTGACGGCATTGTTATTACCAATAAGCATGTGGTTTTGGATGTTGAGGCAGAGTATACGGTTATAACCACTGACAGCAGAAAGTTTTCAGCTAAGGTTTTGGCCAAGGATCCGGCTCAGGATTTGGCAGTTTTAAAGATTGAAACAGAAAAAATTACTGACGATAATGGCAATCTTTCTGATAAGCCTTTTTCAACAGTTAAATTGGGAGATTCAGATAAACTGGAGATTGGCCAGACCGTTATTGCTATCGGAAATGCTTTAGGAGAATACCGCAATACTATTTCTGTTGGCGTAGTCTCGGGTTTGGGAAGAACCATTACGGCTTCAGGCGGAGGATTGGTAGAAACCCTAGAAGATGTTATTCAAACTGACGCAGCTATTAATAAAGGAAATTCAGGGGGGCCATTGCTTAACTTAAGGGGTGAAGTAATTGGCATTAATACAGCTACGGTTTTGGATGCCCAGAGCATTGGTTTTGCAATTCCTATTAACTTAGCTAAAAGAAACATTAATCAGGCCATTACTTCGGGCAAGATCACTTATCCTTATCTGGGAGTTAGGTTGATTACCATTACTGATCAGATTCAAAAAGACAATAATTTGCCGGTTAATTACGGAGCTTGGATTACTAGTGGCAGTCAAGCCGGAGAAGTAGCTGTCGTGCCTGATTCAGCCGCAGATAAAGCCGGCATTAAAGATAAAGATATTATTCTTGAGGTAAATGGGGAAAAGGTTACCGCTGAAAATACGCTTCTTGAAATCATTCAAAAATATAATCCTGGCCAGACAGTTAAAATGAAGGTTTTGAGTCAGGGCCAGGAGAAAATAATCGAAGTTACTCTAGGAGAAAGAACAGAATAAAAAGAAAATTTACTTTTACGACACAATTTTGATTTCTAGTCAAGATTATTTAAGTTCTTGATTTTTAACATTTTTTACGCTAATATTAAGAATATGAACGGTGGAAAATTTACCAGAAAAGCTCAAGATGCTATTTTGCAGGCTCAAAATCTGGCTCAGGAAAAAAATCAACAGCAGATTGATGCCTTGCATTTATTAGGCGCTTTGCTTTCTCAGGATGAAAGCGTGGTTTTAATTTTGTTACAAAAACTCGGAGTTGATGACGACAGTTTAAAGAGAAAAATTGATCAGGAGATAAGCAAGATTCCAACCATTGCTGTTCCTCAGGCTTTTGGCCAGTTTTATTTAACCCAGGATATGGCCAAGGTTATGGAAAAAACCAAGCAAGAAGCAGTGAAAATGGCTGACGAGTTCATTTCTGTTGAACATTTCTTTCTAGCCTTGCTTGATGTGCCCAGCCGAGCTAAAGACATTTTAGAAAAAGCTAATTTTATCAGACCCAGCGGCGGAGAAACTACAATTGAATTTGGTAAGCTAGATTATGAAACTGCCCTTAAGGTATTGGCTCAAATCAGGGGCGGTCAAAGGGTTACTGATCCAGAGCCTGAGTCAAAGTATCAGGTAATAGAAAAATATGCCCGTAACCTGACGCTTTTAGCTAAAAAAGGAAAACTAGATCCGGTCATTGGTAGGGAAAATGAAATCAGAAGATTAATGCAGGTTTTGAGTCGAAGGACCAAGAATAATCCGGTTTTGATTGGTGAGCCGGGGGTTGGCAAAACCGCTGTAGTTGAAGGTTTGGCGCAAAGAATTATTAACGCCGAAGTGCCTCAAAGCTTAAGAAATAAGGAACTCATTTCTCTTGATTTAGGATCTATTATTGCTGGCACCAGATACAGGGGCGAATTTGAAGACAGAATCAAAGCCCTTTTAAAAGAGGTTAATAGGGCGGCGGGCCATTATATTCTTTTTATTGACGAGCTTCACACTTTAGTTGGTGCTGGGGCAGCCGAGGGAGCCATTGACGCTTCCAATCTTTTAAAGCCAGCTTTGGCTAGAGGCGAATTGAAAGCCATCGGCGCCACCACTTTAAAAGAATACCAAAAATACATTGAAAGAGACGGCGCTTTAGAAAGAAGATTCCAGCCTATTTATGTGGCTGAACCGACTATTGAAGACACAGTTTTGATTTTAAGGGGTATTAAGGGAAAATATGAGCTTCACCACGGAGTCAGAATTAAGGACTCTGCCTTGAAAGCCGCCGCTGACTTGTCGGCTAGATATATTTCTGACCGCTTTCTTCCAGACAAGGCAGTTGACTTAATGGACGAAGCCATGAGTTCTTTACGATTAGAAATGGAGTCTGAACCGGTTGAATTAGAAAACTTAAAAAGAGAAGCTCAGAAATTAGAGATTGAAAAACAGGCTTTAAAAAATGAAGCTGACAAAGCCTCGGTTAGAAAAATTAAAGTTATTTCCAGACAACTGGCTGACCTAAATGAAAAGATCAAAGCTATTGGCGCCAGCTGGAGAGGGGAAAAAGAAGTTGTTGATAAGATCAAATCTTTAAGAAAAGAGATTGAGCAGGCTCAATTTTCAGCTGAAACTGCTCAGCGAAATGGAGATTTGCAAAAAGTGGCTGAATTAAAGTATGGCCAGATCCCTTTACTTTTAAAACAGCTAAAATCTTCTGAGACTAAGTTAGTGAGACTGCAGAAATCAAAACCGCTCTTAAAAAAGGAAGTTGATGAAGAAGATATTGCCAAAGTAGTTTCCCGCTGGACCGGCATTCCTTTAATCAGATTAATAGAGGAAGAGGCTAGAAAGCTGACTAAGATTGAACAAATCTTAACCAAGAGAATTATTGGCCAAGACTATGCCATTAAAGCCATTGCTAATGCTATTAGGCGGTCTCGAGCTGGTATTTCAGAAGAGAACCGACCCTTAGGCTCCTTCATGTTCTTAGGGCCTACCGGAGTGGGTAAAACAGAAACTGTCAGGGCTTTGGCTGAATTCTTGTTCAATGACGAAAATGCCATGATCAGACTTGATATGTCAGAGTATATGGAACGGCATGCCACTTCTAAAATGATTGGCTCGCCTCCAGGCTATGTCGGTTATGACGAAGGTGGCCAGTTAACAGAAAAGATCAGACGAAGACCCTATAGCATAGTTTTACTTGATGAGATTGAAAAAGCCCATCCTGAAGTTTTTAACATGCTGCTTCAGATTCTAGAGGACGGCCGGTTAACTGACGCTAAGGGTAGGGTAGCTTCTTTTAAAAATGCCATTTTAGTGATGACTTCAAATGCCGGCTCGGAGATTATCAGCAAAGAAGCTTCTTTGGGGTTTACTCTCGGAGATGAAAAAGGAATTCGTCGTGAATCCTTAAGAGATAAGGTAATGAAATCTTTAAAAGATAGCTTTAGGCCTGAGTTTTTAAACAGAATTGACGAAATCATTATCTTTAATTATTTGGGTAAGCCGGAGATTAAAAAGATTGTTGATTTGGAACTAGGCAAGGTAGTTTTGAGACTAAAAACAAAAAAAATCGAGATTGGCTTTACAGACCGAGTTAAGGAATTTTTAGCAGAAAAAGGTTTTGACCCTAACTTGGGAGCTAGGCCTTTAAAAAGAATCATTCAACAACTGATTTTAGACCCTCTGGCTTTAAAGATAGTTTCCGGGGAAGTTGATTCTCAGCCAGTCTTGGTTGACGAAGACGCTAACAAGATAGTTTTTTCCTTGCCGATTAAAAAACATAGTCCTAAAAGGAAAAAGTCTTTAAATTCAAGCCGATGAGGAAAAACATTCTTATTCTGTTGTTAATTTTCATCTTTGGCATGGCTGGAGGTATTTTTGCCGACCAGATTCTTTGGCCTTATTTTGTCGTCAGGCCGCTTTTTGACAAGTATGATCTAGATCAACCGCCAATTTATGTCACCGAAAGGAAAGAAACGATTGTCAGAGAAAATGTGGCTTTAGAAGAAGCCATTGAAAAAGTTTCTAAGATAATTATTGGAGTCAGAGCCAAAACAACCAAGGGTTCGGGTTTAGTGGTGACCAATGACGGCTTAGTGGTTACTTTGTCAAACCTGATTCCGATTGGTCAAACCTTTAGATTTTATCTGGAGGAAGAATCAAAGCAATTCCAGGTTTTAAAAAGAGATGCAAAAACAGGTTTAGCTTTAATTAAACTGGATGCAGATAGGCTTTTAGCTGCTGATTTTAGCGACCTTGAAGACCTGAATCTGGGAGCAAGAGTTTTTATGGTTAGTTATTATCATGGTCAGGCAGGTTTAACTAAAACTGTTAGCCAGGGGATTGTTAAGTTTATTGGTGACGATAGAATTGAAACTGATATTCTCAAGACTGCCAATGTTTCTGGCAGTCCAATATTTGACATTAGCGGCAGACTAATTGGCATTGCCGCTGACAGCACCAGTAATTTAATTGAGGTTATTCCTGTTTCTCAAATTAAAAACCTGATCGGATCTTAAAGATAGCCACAGTTTTTCCACAACTAGCATTATTTTGTTGGTTGTTTTTATTTTTTTAAAATGCTTATTCTTTAAATAAATTTGTATGGCGATTATTGCTTTTTTGATTGAATAAATCTGTTAAATAGCTCGAAATTGAGATATCTAAACTCTTAAGCTTTTGATTTTTATTAAGTTTCACTCATTAATTTAAACTAACTGACAAATTATTAATTTAAACTGATTTAACTTAAACTTAACCAAAAACCCACGATCGTGGGTTTTTTGTAATCTTTCTGTTTTTGCTTTTGTTCCTATTCATTCTGCCTGTCTTTATTTATTATTTATTGAAAATCGTTATTAACAAATTGTTTACCATTTTTGGACGATCGTGGGTTTTTTGTAATCTTTTTATTTCTGTTTCTGTTCCTGTTCCTATTCATTCTGCCTGTCTTTATTTATTATTTATTGAAAATTATTGCCAATAAATTGTTTACAGTTTTTGGACGATCGTGGGTTTTTTGTAATCTTTTTATTTTTATAAAGGTTGTGATAGATGAGTTTTTGATACATTAATACAAAGATTTTTTATAGCTGTTGTCTGTCGTTTGCGTAAAAGTTTTCCACAACTGTTATTTGCTATTTGCGTTAGGAAATATAAAATTAAAATTAGAAATACTAATTTTTAGATCTTAATGAGGAGGAAGATAATTGTTTCTCTTTTAATTATTGCTTTCCTGGCAGTTGCCGGAGGCAGTTTTTACTGGTGGCAAGGCCAGCAAAGCGTTAAAGGGCTTAATGAAACTTTGCCAGAAGGAGTAAGGGTAAAGAAAAGTCTTTTTTCTAATGAATATTTTGTAGTTAATAATATTGATAATTATGAGTTTAGGGTGCCGATAGCGTGGGAGGGGCTCAGTACAATTGAGTATGTGGCAGAAGGGGAAGAAGAAATTTTTAATGGCACGAAAGTTACAGGGATTGGATTAAAAGGACTTAAGGGAGGCGCTACGGCTTTTTCTATTGATGTTTACCTGATAGATAAATTAGATTTAGAATTGATTGAATATGCCAGAGAAATTTGGGTTTTTTATGGATTAGATGGAGAACTAAAAGGGGAGACAATCAATGGTATTTCAATAGTGAAAGCATTTGAAGAAAAGCATTTAATGGGAACTTTCGTTTATTTTTTTGAGAACAAAAATAATCTTTATATCCTTAATAATGGCTCTGAAGAATTTATTCAAGAAATTATACTCAACGGTAAATGGTAAAGTATTCCTAGCGATTGCCTTAGTGGTAATCGCTGGTTTTTTATTTGGAAGCATTGGTTTTTCTCAGGTCATAGATATTGATAACAAGAAGATAAAAAAGATTGAAACATTTTTATCTACAGTTAAAATGGTGGGTAATTTTGTTATTTCTGACGATAAAATTAAATCGATTTTTAATGTTTCTCTTAGTACTGCCCGAAAAGGAGCAGATATTAGCTATGGCTTACTGGTTTTGAGCGCCATAAATGAGTTTGATCTCATAGATATGGTGATTTCTCAGCAATACAAACAAAAGGCCCGTGATTATTTCAATGAAGTTATAGATGAGAGAATGAATATCATTGAAGATGCCAGGAAGGTTGGTTATGATTTTAGCAAAGTAGCTTTTTCTAAAGTGATGGTTGGCAGTCCGATGAGCGTATCAATGGGTGCTCTTGTCTGGGAAACCATTTCTATTATTGATAAATCTATTGCTATTTTCACTACTATTAATGTTGTGCGTCAGGAAATGTTTTATGATGGTATTTGGCGTTATTTCGACTCAAGGAGATGGGGAGAATCGCATAATGTTGCTTGGGAGGATGCGAAAGCGGAGATGGGGATTATACTTAGTGGAAAAAGATTTATACATGGCAAAGATTTTGCGAAAGAAGATGAGAGTAAGTTGGCCCTCCAATTTGCAATTCTTTGGGATAAATGGGGTATATACACTGACTCGTCTGGAATAACCAAACAGGCCAGAGACGAATTTGGGCAAGAAATGCTTGCCTTGGTTAAAGAAGGATCTGAAAAATATGCTTTAGCAAATGAAAAGCCAATAATATCTTTATTCAGCAAGGCTAAATCTTTTTTTAATAAAATTACAGAAGAAATAGGCAGAATAAGCGATGTTTTAAGAGGTTTGGCCAGTCAATTTAGCCTCAAAGCAATCACCGGCTCGATTATAAACACCTTATTTCCTCAGCAACCCTTGGCTCAAAATCAATTTCTAGGGTCATCGGGAATAAGCGGCTTAACCATAACAGAGCCGAGTCTGAACCAAGAACAAATCGATGATTTAAACGAACAAGCTGATTTTTTAAAAGGTCAGAAGTCAGCTGCCTCAAAGCCATTGATTAGTCCGTTTATATCTCCAACCTTTTCAGTTTCACCAAGTCCATCGGTTAGTCCATCTTTTAGTCCAAGTCCTTCAGTTTCGCCAAGCCCCTCGGCTTCGCCGTCTCCGACTCCAAGTTTAACCCCAACTCCATCTCCATCTCCAAGCCCTTCAGTGGCAAAATGTGAAAAATCTCAGGGAAGTTTAGCGGCAAAGAATAGAGTAATTCTTAACGAAATTGCCTGGATGGGCACCACAAGCTCGGCCAGTGATGAGTGGATTGAGTTGAAAAATATTTCAGGAACAGAAATAGATTTAACCGGTTGGCAGCTTTTAGATAAAAACCAAGACATTAAAATAATATTCCCAAAAGGAGCTAAGCTCCTTTTTAATGGGTTTTTTCTTTTAGAAAGGACAAATGACGAGACAGTTACGGGAAAAGCCGCTGATTTGATTTATACAGGAGGGCTTTCCAATACCAACGAAGCTCTTTATCTCTTTGATGGAAGCTGCCAACTCCAAGATGAAGTTTTAACTAGTTCAAATTGGCCTGCTGGGAACAATTCTTCAAAAAGAACCATGGAAAGAAAATCTGACTTGAGTTGGCAAACCAGTTTTAATCCCGGCGGCACTCCAAAAAGCGAAAATAGCCTAGGATATGTTGAAACGCCAACTTATATCAGCAGTGGGGAAGGCAGCAATTCACCTCTACCTACTTATTTAAAAATTTTAATCTCCGAAATTCAGATCTTTCCAGCCGGAGAAAGGTTTATTGAGCTTTATAATCCTAATAATCAAAATATTGATCTGACCGACTGGTATATTCAAAGGAAAACTGCAACTGGAACTTCTTGGAATTCTCTTGTTTCTTCGACTAAATTTATTGGAAAAAGCATTCAACAACAAGATTATTTCTTAATTGCTAGAACAGCCACCCTTAATCCAGATATTCTTTTAGGAAACTTAACTTTATCTGAAAACAATGTTATTTTGCTGAAAAATCCAAACCAAGAAATAGTTGATAAGGTTGGCTGGGGGCAGGCCCAAGATTTTGAAGGAAGCCCAAGCACAAATCCTCAATCTGGAGAAAGTCTCGGCAGAAAATGGATTGAAGGAGCGGGTTATCAAGATGTCGATAATAATTTAACTGATTTTGAAATTCAACTTCCTACCCCCAAGGCTAAAAACAAAATTTTTAGCGATATTATTCCACCTGAAACCACTATTGATAGCAAACCTCCCAGCTTAACTAATCAAATTGAAGCCACTTTTACTTTCTCTTCCAGCGAAGAAAATTCTACTTTTGAGTGTAAATTGGATGAAAATGCTTGGGAATCTTGTCAATCTCCAAAAATATATACTAGTTTAACTGAGCTTGAACACACTTTTTCAGTAAAAGCCATAGATTCGGCCTCAAACGCTGATTTGAGTCCGGCTCAATATCAATGGCAAGTTGATAGCGTCTCTCCCCAAACTGAAATTTTAATTCATCCTCCTTTTCTAACAAACCAAACCCAAGCCAATTTTGTCTTTTCCTCCAACGAAGAAAACTCTACTTTTGAGTGTAAGCTGGACGAAGGAAGTTGGGAAACTTGTGAAACGCCAAAACTTTTTAACAATTTGCTTGACGGGGAACGCGCTTTTTATGTCAGGGCAAGAGACGTGGTTCAAAATCTTGATTCTTCTCCAGCTCAATATACCTGGATAATCGACACTTTGATTGAGAGCCCAGTTCTTTCTTTGGCAGATTTAGACAGCGATTCTTTATTTTATACAAATGAAAAAAGAATCAAGGCAGCTATTTCTAATGACCAGGAAGCTATTAATTGGCTTTTATCGGAAAGCGAAACAGCAACAGAAGATCCAAGTTCTTTATGGCAGAACGAGAGGCCCTTGGAGTTTATTTTGTCCGAGGGAAATGGCCCAAAAACAGTTTATCTTTGGATTAAAGACGAAAGCGGAAACATCGGCCTGGGAATCTCAGCTCAAATTATTTTAGATATTGCCCCTCCTTCTGTTCAATTCAGTTCTTTGGCCCAAATCCAACCCTTAACGGATTTCAGTATTTCTTGGTTAGGCAGTGATGCGACTTCTGGCATTTTGGAATATCATCTAAAATTCAGAGAACAATCAGAAGCAGAGTCGGATAACTGGCAAACTATTTTTGGACAGAATTATCAATTTTCCGGTTTAAACGGCAAGACTTATTATTTTAAAATTAGAGCTAAAGATAATGCTGATAATTTAAGCGAATGGTCGTCAGAGATTTCAACTAAAATCGAAAAGCCGGTTTTAGAGGTTTCTCCAACGAGTTTAAGTTTTGAAGCGATTGAATTTGGCCAAAATCCCGCCAACAAAGATTTAACGATTGGCAATATCGGCTTTGGAGATTTAGATTGGGAGATTGTTTTGCCCGAAACAGAATGGTTAAGCGTGAATTCAACCTCTGGCCAAGCGCCTTCCAATGTTTCGGTTTCAGTAAATACTTTTGGTTTGGAGGCAAGCCAGTTTCAAACAGAAATTAAAATTTCTTCCAATGGTGGCGAAAAAGAAATTCCAATAATTCTAAATTTACAAGAAGACACTATTCCGCCTCAGGCTCCGACTATTACTTCTCATTCCCAAGATCAAATTCTTAATTCTTCTCCAATAACCTTAATTGGCCAAACCGAAGCTAATGCTTTAATCTTAATATCTTTAAACTCTCAAAATGAGGAGGTTATGGCAGATGAAAATGGCGATTGGCAAAAAGAGATTGAGCTAGCAGAAGGCCAGAACGGAATTGAGATTAGGGCCAAAGATGAAGCCGGCAATGAAGGCCAACCCATTGCCCTTAATCTTTTTTTAGATATTCAACCTCCGGTTGTTATTATAAATGGACTTCCTGAATTTGAACCTTCTCTTTCTTTTGCTGTTGCTTGGTCGGGTGAAGATATTTTAAGCGGAATAGACGGTTTTCAATTTAGATATTCTGAATTTGAAGATGAGGAAAATTGGACTTATTGGCCGTCGGAAAATGAATATACAACAGCCGTTCAATATGATTTTATAGGCGAAGACGGCAAAATCTATTATTTTCAAGTCAAGGCCAGAGATAACGCCGGAAACGAAAGTGATTGGCAAGAAACTTCAACTCAAATTAAAATGCCCTTTGCTCAACTTTCATTGGTTATTAACGAAATCGCCTGGATGGGGACCGCTAATTCTGCCGATGACGAATGGATTGAGTTTTACAATAATTCCAGTGAAGACATTGATCTTGAAGGTTGGACATTAAGGGCAACTGATGAAACTCCAGATATCGGTCTTGCTGGCGTTGTTCAATCTCAAAATTACTTTCTTTTGGAAAGAACCAACGACGACGCGATTTCAGACATTTCAGCGAATTTAATTTATACTGGCGC
>Ga0265595_1000960_pt1 | contig 23759 bp, 16 predicted proteins | sample saktaG_15_FD_190148 | JGI IMG/M metagenome (GOLD analysis project Ga0265595, IMG submission 190148) | Saline water microbial communities from Sakinaw Lake, British Columbia, Canada - sak_2013_06_06_50m | ecosystem: Environmental > Aquatic > Non-marine Saline and Alkaline > Saline ...
CACAACCACCTCCACTCCTACCTCTACCCTCACCCCCACCCCTACGCCTACCCCCACCTCGACGCCCCAGCCCGCCGAGCGCCTTGAGGCAGGGCGTGCTTATCAGAGGAATGGCGACTACGAGCGGGCCATCACTGAATATGAGGTCCTTCTATCTGAAAAAGCTGCGGAAGAGGCCAGGGAGGCCAGTTTTCTCATTGGCGAAAGTCACTTTCTGAATGGAGACTATCAACTGGCGGAAGAGGACCTCGAGAGATTCCTGCGGGATTATCCTGACGATGAGCGCGGCGCCCAGGTTCTCTTTCTCATAGCCAGAAGCCATGAGCGGATGGGGGATTGTGTGACAGCTATCGAATACTACCGCCGGTACCTGGCTCAGAGGGATGTCGTAGCTGACTATGTGCACGAGCTTATCGGCGACTGCTACGTGAATCTGGAAGACTACTCTCAGGCTATCGTGGCCTATAGGGAAGCTCTCCAAGAATCCCCAAGCTCTGACCAGGAGACTGGGCTCATGGAGAAAGTGGCCGACGCTTATTCAACCGCGGCCAGGTATGCTGAGTCCATAACCTGGTATGAGGCTCTCCTCAGAAAAGCAGAGAAGGACGACCAGCGGGCCAAGTTCGAGTATCTGATCGGCCAATCATATCTGGAGTTGGAGAAGCCAGAGGAGGCTCACCAGCACTTCTTGGAGGCGGTGGATCGCTATCCCAAGGCCTGGTATGCTTATCAGGCGTTGGTGGAGTTGGTGGATGCCGGCGTCGAGGTGGATGAATACCAGCGGGGGCTGGTGGACTACTATGCCGGTGCCTATTGGCCAGCTATCCGGGCCTTCTTCCGCTACATCGAGAGCACCCCGGATCACACGGGCGATGCTTACTACTACGTCGGTTTTGCTTACTCGGCGGTAGGCTCTTATGAATCGGCCATGAGCGCGTTCGATGCCCTCATCGAATCCTATCCCACCAGTGGGTACTTTGGCTACGCCTGGCTGGGGAAGGCCAAGGCTCTGGCTAGCCAAAACCAGCACGATGAGGCTCTGAATACCTACCGAGAGTTTGCGCGGCTCTACCCAGGCCATGAGCTAGCGGAAGAGGCCCTCTGGCGGGCTGCCTCCCTCTCCGAGGCAGACAAGGACTACGACGAGGCAGCGCGCGCTTACCTGGATTTGCAGACGAGGTATCCCCAGGGACAGTACGCTGCGATAGCCCTCTTCCAGGCGGGACTGTGCTACTACCGGCTGGATGAAAGCGAGAAACCCATCGAAGCCTGGCAGAAGCTGCTGGATACTTACGAGGACCCCGATCTGCATACCCAAACCCTCTTTTGGGTGGGAAAGGTGCTGCTCCAGCTAGGTGAAACGAGAGACGCTACCACCTATCTGGAGAAAGCGGTCTCTGCAGACTCGGAAGGATATTACGGCCTGCGGGCCAGAGATTTGAGCCAGCCAACTTCGCTCGGCCTGGGCTTGGCGATCCAGGCCATTGACGAGAAAGCCGAGCGAGAGGAGGCCGAAGCCTGGCTGGCTACCTGGGTAGAGGGAGTGAGCCACGATCAGAGCTTGGGTAGCCTGAGCCTAGAGTTAGAGAAAGATTTGCGCTTCCAGCGGGGTGAGGAGCTACTGGCTGTGGGCTTGCTTGAGGAAACGGGAGCAGAGTTGGATGCCTTGCGGAAGGAGTTGCTCGCTGATCCTTTGACTCTCTATCAACTTTCTTTGGCTTTGCGCGAGCGGGGTCTGTATCGTCTGTCCATCCTTTGTGCTCAGAGGTTGATCCAGCTCTCTCCTGCTGAGTCCGTCGGCCAGGCGCCGCGCTTCCTGCAACGCCTGGTATATCCTCTCTACTTCGATGACCTGGTGCTGGCTGAGGCCGAGGCCAACAACTTCGATCCTTTGCTGCTCTGTGCTCTGATCTGGCAGGAGAGTCTGTTCGAAGGATGGGCCACCTCCTGGGCTAGTGCGCAAGGTCTAACTCAGGTCATACCTGCCACTGGCGACTGGATCGCTCTGCAATTGCGCTGGAAAGACTACCAGCCCGAACATCTCTATCGGCCTTACCTCAACGTCAAGTTCGGGGCCTGGTACCTGGCCCGGCAGTTGAGGGATTTTGAGAACAATCTTTTTGCTGCCCTGGCTGCCTACAATGGCGGGCCTGGCAACGCAGCCCGTTGGCTGGAGCTGACGGAGTATGGCGACGAAGACCTCTTCGTGGAGAGCATCTCCAATGCCGAGACCAGGCGCTACGTCGAGAAGGTCTATGAGCACTACGCCGTGTATCGTGAGCTTTATGGAGGGGAGTGAAGTAGCCATGCGCGTCAAGCTAAGACGGCAGCCTGCGGGAAAATGGTTGCTTGCCAGCTCCGCCGTGGCATAAAGTGCCACGGCTACGAAGCTGCCATCCCGTAAACGGGATTCTTGAGCCCGATTTCATCGGGCGGGAGCTTTGTAGCACGGCCACTTCATGGCCGTGCGGCCCCGGCAAGCACGATGTTACCCTTAACTTGACGCGCATGGATGAAGTAGCCCAGGGCAAAGATTAAGAGGGCTTCCGGCAGTGCAAATTGCATTTAGTAAGAATCTGGTTTATAATTGACTCCAGAGAACCCACGAATTCCTGCCCATGACCCATCTGGAGCAAGAGATGCCAGAGATACCAGGAAAGCCCGAACCAGTTACCCTACGCGACGGCACGACAGTGACCATCCGTCCTATCCGTCCGGACGATGCGCCCCGCCTGCAAGCGCTGTTCCATCGGCTCTCGCCAGAAAGCATCGCCCTTCGCTTTCTGGGGCAGCCTAAGGAGTTGCCATACAAACAGGCGAAGCAGTTCGCCACCGTGGATTACCATAAGCGGATGGCACTGGTGGCCGCGCGCGATGAAGGCAGCGAAGAGCATGTCATAGCCGTTGCGCGTTACGCGGTGGACCCGGCAACCGAGCCGGATGTAGCTGAGGCAGCGGTCGCCGTCGAAGATGCGTATCAAAACCGGGGACTGGGAACGCTCCTGCTGATACGTCTGGTAGAGTATGCCCGGAGGCACGGTATCCGCGCCTTCATGGCTACTGTCCATCACGATAATGTCCAGATCATGCGATTCATCAGTAAGAGTGGCCTGCCGACCGAAAGGAAGCTGGAGGCAGGTGTGTGGGAGATCCTGGTGAAGTTGGAGCCCGAAGCTGACCACTGAGACAGAATCCCCCGATGCGTGGCAGAACGAAAGCCGCCTGATGTACGATTTCGCCGTCCAGCACGGATTGACCCTACTGGAATAGGTAGATCCTCGATCCAAAGATACTACTTCCCCGGACGCTGATGCCACTATTCCTCAGCTTGACTTGCTCCAGGCATAGAGTATAATTTGTCTACCAAAAACACATACAGGAGGATAGCACCATGAAAGCGCACGAGGTTGACTACCAGATTTTTGGTGACGACCTCCAGTTCGTGGAGATCGAACTGGACCCCGGCGAGACGGTGATCGCAGAGGCCGGCGTGATGATGTACATGGAGGACGGCATCGGCTTTGAGACCAAGATGGGGGATGGCTCCCAGCCGAGGGCTGGCTTCATGGATAAGCTGGTCAGCGCTGGGAAGCGGGCGATCACCGGCGAGTCACTGTTTCTGACTCACTTCACCAACACCGCGCGCCAGGGCAAGCGGCACGCGGCCTTCGGAGCGCCTTACCCAGGCAAGATCATCGCCATTGACCTGGATGACACGAACGGCGAATTGATCTGCCAGAAGGACTCCTTCCTATGCGCGGCGATGGGTACCGAGCTGAGCATCGCGTTCAACAAGAAACTAGGGGCCGGGCTCTTCGGCGGGGAGGGCTTCATTCTCCAACGGCTCCGTGGCGACGGTATGGTTTTCGTCCACGCCGGCGGCACTATCGTAGAGAAGCCCCTCCACAACGAGAAAGTCATGGTAGATACCGGGTGCATCGTCGCCTTCGAGAATACCATCAACTACGACATCGAACGGGCGGGCAACCTGAAGTCCATGATCTTCGGTGGTGAGGGACTGTTCCTGGCGACCCTGCAGGGGACCGGCCGCGTCTGGCTGCAATCGCTACCATTTTCCCGCCTGGCCGACCGCATCCTGGAATTCGCGCCCAAGGCGGGAGGGAAGAGTATGGGTGAGGGTTCGATCGTAGGTGGGGCGATCAAGTTTTTGCAGCAGTAGCGGATCCTGGGACCGTACACGACGAGGGCCTCCGGGAGCGTTCAGAGTCTCGGAGGCCTTGAAAGGGCTTCAGTGATGTCAGAGGTTTCAGTGGAGTCAGTGGTTCAGAGCACTGGTGAATCCGGGCGAGACGCCGCACGTCTCCCATGCAAGAATCAAAAGGAGGAGGAAAGGAGGAGTCGCCGGCCCATAGTCTCAGGCCGGAGATAGAATACGAGTTTAGGAGGTGAACCATGAATAGACCAGTGAACGACTCCACGAGTCGTAATCCCCACCAGCGCGTGGTGATCACCGGTATGGGCGCTATCACTCCAGTCGGCCACACGGTGGCTGAGACGTGGGACGCGCTCAAGGCAGGCCGCTCTGGGATAGCGCGCATCACGGTGTTCGACCCCACTCCCTTTTCTTGTCAAATCGCCGGGGAGTTGAAGGGATTCGACCCTCAGCCGTTCATCCCCCATAAAAAGGCCCGCTACATGGCTGTTGCCAGTCAGATCGCGGTCATTGCCACCGGCCAGGCGCTGGAAGACGCAGGTTTCGACCTGGAGCAAGAAGATCGGGACCGGATCGGTGTGTTTATCGGGACAGCGGGCGGCAGCAGTGTGGAGGAGACGGAACGAATATTCGAGCGACTGATAGAGAAAGGCCCAGGGCGACTGTCTCCTTTTCAAGTCATACGGCTGTGGCCCAATATGGCCGCGTACTTCGTCGCCGAGAAGTATCAGGTGCGTGGGCATAACGGTACGATCTGCACGGCCTGTGCTGCGGCCACGCAGGCGATTGGTGAAGCGACTGAAGTGATTCGGCGGGGTGAGGCCGAGGTGATGATTACTGGTGGGACGGAGAGCATGATATCCCCGACGATGTTGGCCGGTTTTACCGCCATGCGCGCTCTACCCACCAGCTTTAATGATGAGCCGGAGCGAGCGATGCGTCCCTTCGAAGCTAACCGCGAGGGGTTTGTCGGGGCTCAGGGCGGCGCCATGTTCATCCTGGAGAGCCTGGCCCACGCCCAGGCCCGGGGCGCTCGCATCCATGCCGAAGTGTTGGGCTTTGGCACTTCGAACGATGCCTTCCACATGATAGCGCCTGACCCGGAAGGGAGCGGCGCTGCCCTGGCGATACGCCGCGCCCTGGCCAACGCCGGCGTGGGACCGGAAGCCGTCGGTTACATCAACGCCCACGGGGCCAGTACTCCTCTGGGGGACTTGGCTGAGACCAAGGCCATCAAGGCGGCTTATGGAAAGCATGCCTATGACATCCCCATTAACTCAACCAAATCCATGATTGGGCACCTGATGGGCGCGACTGGCGCAGTGGAAGCCATGGCCTGTGTTATGAGCATCCAGGAGGGGATCATTCATCCCACCATCAACTACGAGACGCCTGATCCTGAGTGTGACCTGGACTACGTGCCCAACGAGGCGCGCCAGGCCGAGGTCAAGGTGGCCGTGTCCAATAGCTTTGGCCTGGGTGGACAGAACGCCGTGCTGGTGCTCGGCGCATTGGCTTGAGGTGAAGAAGCATGGAAGAAGGTGTCGCGCCTGAATCAGCAATGGTGATCGTAGCTCACCCCGACGACGCCGAGTTCACCGTGGCCGGCACGGTAGCAGCGTGGGCCAAGTCCGGTTGCCGTGTGATCTACGTGGTTTGTACAGATGGCAACGCTGGTTCGCATGAGCCGGGCATGACGCGCGAAAAGCTGGCCGAGATTCGCCGCGCCGAACAACGCGCTGCCTGCGCCATGCTGGGCGTGAGTGAGGTGGTGTTTCTGGGCTACGACGATGGGCAGTTGCAACCCACGCTCGATCTGCGGCGTGACTTGGTCCGCGTGATCCGTCAGCACAAGCCGCAGGTTGTCATGGCGTGGGATCCGACCAGGTTGTTGATTGGCGACGAATACATCAACCATCCCGATCATCGCGCGGCGGCGCAAGCGGCACTAGACGCGGTGGCCCCGGCGAGCGCCATGCCGCTGCTATGGCCTGAGGTTGGCGCCCCGCATCAGGTGCGCCAGGTGTACATTTTCGGCCATGACAAGCCAAACGTCTGGGTGGATATGGCGGAGACTATCGAGCAGAAGATCGCCGCGCTCAAGCAGCACGCCAGCCAGATGGGAGACTGGGACCCGACAGAGATGATCAAAGAATGGGGTGCCGAAACAGGCAAAGAAAAAGCGTTGGCCTATGCCGAGAGCTACCTGGTCATCACGTTATAACGATCGGGTGCGGCCGACTAGAGCAGGAGCCTACACTACATGACTTACGATTTTGATCAGCGTATTGACAGACGCCACTCCGAAAGCGCCAAGTGGCTTTATTACGATGAAGATGTGCTGCCCATGTGGCTGGCGGACATGGATTTCAGGTCGCCTGATCCGGTCATACAGGCCCTGCATGAGCGTGTTGAGCACGGGGTGTTCGGCTACGGCTGGCAACCGCCAGAACTTCGCCAAGTCATCGTGGAACGGCTCCAGCGCCTTTATAGTTGGCAAGTGTTGCCCGAGGCATTGGTCTTCTTGCCAGGAGTTGTGACCGGCTTCAACCTGGCCTGCCATGCCGTGACCTCCCCCGGCGATGGCGTACTGATACAGACGCCGGTCTATTGGCCCATACTGCGAACCCCGGCCGGTGCCGAGCTAACCAGTGACGAGATGGAACTGACCCGCCGACCAGACGGACGTTACGAGATTGATTTTGACCTCTTCGAAAAGGCGATCACCGACCGGACCCGCGTCTTTATCCTGTGCAACCCACACAACCCCGTAGGGCGCGTGTTTCGGCGCGAAGAGCTGGGACAGATGGCCGAGATCTGCCTTCGGCACAACGTCGTCATCTGCTCAGACGAGATACATTGCGATCTGGTGTTTCCGGGCAGTCGCCATGTGCCGATTGCCTCGCTGGCTCCTGAGATCGCCGACCAGACCATCACGCTGATGGCGCCGAGCAAGACCTTCAACCTTCCTGGCCTCAAGTGCTCAGTGGCCATTGTCCAGAACCCTGAGCTGCGGAAGAAGCTAGAATCAACCCACACCGGTTTGGTCCACGGGGTTAACGTCATGGGATACACGGCTGCCCTGGCAGCCTATCGTGATGGTCAAGCGTGGCTGGACGAGCTGTTGCGTTATGTGGAGGCTAATCTTGATTATCTTCTCCAGTACGTGGAAGCTCATCTGCCCGGCATCACTATGAGCAAACCAGAGGGCACCTATCTGGCCTGGCTGAATTGCCGCGAGGCTGGTATTCCTGGCAATCCCCACGAGTTCTTTCTCCAACAGGCCAGGGTTGCGGTGACCGATGGCGCGATCTTTGGCCAGGGTGGAGAGGGGTTCGTTCGACTGAACTTTGCCTGTCCGCGCTCAATGCTGACCGAAGCGGTTGACAGAATGAAAGAGGCGCTGCTCGCTCTTGATCGAAAAGGAGGTCCGGGAAAATGAAACAACTGCTGATTCTCCTGACGTTGACGAGTTTGCTGTTAGCCGCTTGTGGTGGTACCCCAACACCTGACGTGGCTGCAACTGTGCAGGCCGCCGTTGCAGTCACCCAGACTGCGCAGCCGACAGAAGAACCGCCCACGCCAAAACCAACAGACACCCCCGTGCCAACGGCTACCCCGATCCTCTCAACGGCTACACCGGTTCCACCGACAGATACGCCGATCCCTCCAACGGCTGCCCCGATTGCCTCAACGGCTACACCGGTTCCACCAACGCCGACCCCGGCTCCAGTCCAGCCGACTGCGACATCATTGCCAGTTCCACCCTATTCGGGAACATACATGGTGGTCAACGTAGCCAGTGACGATGTCCTGAATGTGCGTGCTAACGCCGGTGTGTCCCATCCCATCGTTGGCGTCATTCCACACAATGGCACGGGAGTTCAGGTTACCGGAGCCGGTGAGCAGGTTGATGGCGTACTATGGGTGCCGATCAAGTACAAAGAAATCGCCGGCTGGGTCAACAGCAACTATCTGGCTCACCAAGCATACACGGTTGTCAATGTGGCCAGTGAAGATGTCCTGAATGTGCGTGCTAACGCTGGTGTGGCCCATCCCATCGTTGGCACTATTCCGCCCCAGGGCATGGGAGTTCAGATTACTGGAGCTGGTGAACAGGTTGACGGTTCGCTTTGGGTGCCGATCGAGTACAAAGAAACAACCGGCTGGGTCAATAGCAACTACCTGGCTAATCAGGTCGGGTGGGTGGATGAGGCTGTTGCTGTCCAGGCAGCGGGGATAATCGTGGCTCTGAAGAACAGAAACCTGGAGAACTTGTCCGGGCTTGTCCATCCAGACAAGGGCGTTCGGTTCTCCCCCTATACCTATGTGAGAGTCGGGCCGGGATCGCCTGAGGGTGCAGATCTTGTCTTCAGTTCAGCCCACATCGCGAGCTTCTTTTCTGATCAAACGGTCTACAACTGGGGGAGGTTCGACGGCTCAGGTGAGCCAATAGACCTTACCTTTGAAGCGTACTTCGCCAGGTTCATCTATGACGCCGACTTCGCTTGGCCGCACGCAGTTGGCTACAACGAGATCATCGGATGGGGGAACACCATCAACAACATAGCCGAAGTCTATCCCAGCGCCGTCACCATTGAGTATCACTTCGAAGGGTTCGATCCGACTTTTGCAGGCCTTGACTGGCGGAGCCTGCGGTTGGTACTTGAAGAGAAAGAGGGAGCCTGGTATCTGGTTGGCATTGTCCACGATGAGTGGACCATATGAAGGCCAGATCGGACTGCTCTCCTCTTCCAGGTATGCAATCTTGAGAACAATGTCTTGGCGCGGGTTATCGCGCACGGTGCCGCTGGCGGGGAACAGGCGGGTGTTCTCCAGCTTGGCCAGTTTCTTCAGCGAGTCTATGATGGCGTACTCCTCAGTCTTTATCAAGGGCGTGCTCCTTGGCAATGCAGACCTGACAGGTTTCGCAAACCTGTCAGGTCTTGTAGATGGACGGCTTCTCTCCGTCGGCTCGCCAGGCGATGGCATAGATGTCGTTAGCGATGATGAGTTTCAATGGGGTGTGCATCAAAAGGGAAACGATTGCTCTTATCAGAGGATTCCGCAGGATAGAATACGCTTCCCTGCGGACATCGGTGAATCTCTTTTCATCCTGCCAGTCGGCTTGATCCAGAGTCAGGTTCTCCAGCCAGATCTCGAAGGTGAAACCGGCCTCCGCCAAACCGCGTTTCAAGCTGAGGGGGTCTTGCTCGTTGATGTGAACGCTTCGTTCGACGTCCGAACGCGGCGTGCTGGGGAGCCGCCGTGAGAGAAGTCGAAACAAGGGGTAGCCGTATTGCAGGGCCCAGCGGTTGGGGAGGGTGTGGAGTACCAGGTACCCCTGAGGGCTCAATACTCGATAGGCTTCTCGAAGAGCGCGGCTTATTTGCCAATCGCGCAGGTGCTCGACGATGTCCAGCATGAGCACCCTCTCGAAGACTTCATCTCCAAAAGGGAGCGCGGTTGCGTTGGCCTGCTCTAAGGCCACCCGGGCTCGATCTCTGTCGGAGGCGATTTCCAGGGTTCGCCTGGTCAGCCTCAAGCAGGCCGCCGAATAGTCTATCCCCACCACCTTCGCTCCTCGCCTGGCAGCGTGGAGCGCGATTTCTCCCCGACCGCATCCCATGTCCAAGACCCGCATCCCCGGCTCCAGATTCATCAGCAGCAGGGACCTGGCCATCCTGGGGGGCAATCTGTCTCCTTGGCTGGCGATGAAGTCGTGGTACCCGCCGTCTCCGACAAAGCTCAGAACCGTTTCCTCGTCGTACACTTTGGCTGGGACAGACTGCTCGGAACCCTCGTGCATCTTTGGCCTTTTACATCATCATTCGCCGATTCGCTGATTCGCTGATTCGTTTGGTGTATAGCTCAAACCCCCCCACCGCGTCCTCGGTGTATGCCGCCTGGCTGTCTTCCAGATAGACTATCAACGGATCGTCCGGCCATTTTGACGGCATCAGTGGGTCTACCACGATGTAATCCGCCTCGAGGTAGTTTTCACCGAAGCTGTTCGAATTGAAGCCTCCCGTGATTGCGATATCCTCGCCCAGATACCAACCCATTACGTTAGTATACCCCCAAACAAAGATGATCTCCTCTTCTTCTATCCTGGGCGAGAGATAATGGGCCACAGCCTTGTACCTGTTCTCTTCTTGGGCCTGGATATCCCATGTACTGTGGATCATGGCCAGGATGAGCACGGCGGCGAGGGGAATGAACACTATCCCTGGAGAAACCAAGTTTTTCCGCTTGAGAGTGTCTGTTGGGGCACCGAAAACGCCCGCAAATGTGGATGTTTTGGATACGAGAGGTTCCAAAAACCTGGTTTCTAATCTTCGCATAAACGAGCCGACGGCGTATATGAACGAAGCCGCCAGCATCGCCAGAGGGGGTTCTAAGATGTCTGCGTACCTGAACATCTTGAAGCTCAGATAAAAGGATAGATAAGAAAAGGGGAGGATGAACGAGAGGAGGAGAAATACGTCAGTGTCATCTCCTCGGAAGACAGCGAAGCCCAGGGCCAGCGCCAGCACGATGAGCACCCCTGGGGTATAGTTCAGCAAGTAGGAGGGATAGCCTCGCCAGTACCAATAAAGATACGTCCACCACGGCTGTTTATCGTAGATCACACCGTTCACCACATCTCGGTGCCCGACGCGTTGCTCCCACTGCCAGTGCTCACTCATGACTCGAAAAATAGGGCCCAGACGATCGAGGACGGGCGCGTAAGTCAGGAGGAAAAGCAGCAAAGCGACAACCAGGGCCAGTATCAACTTGCTTAACGCCGCCGGTCTCAGGAATCCTTTGTCTCTGACACCTGGGAGCTTTGATCGCCGAAGGTCTCCTGACCGAGGTGGGGGGGGCTCGGTCGGGAGACCTTCGCCTATCGCGGTGTCTCTGACGCCTGGGAACAGTAGGTACACGAACAGGATGGGAACGAGGAGCACGCCGACGAGCTTGGCAGCCGCAGCCAGGCCTAAGGTGATGCCGCCCAGCAGGGCGTGGCTCGTGCTCTTCGTTTGGAAGAATCGCCAGAACAGGTACCAGCTCAGGGTAAAAAAGAACACAAAGGGTGCGTCCAGAATCGCCCGCCTGGAGACCCAAAGCACGATGGGAGAGGTAGACCAGAGACAGACCGCCGCCAAGCCACACCAGGGGTTAGTGACCTCTTTGGCGAAGAAGTATATGACGATCCCCGTGAGGAAACCGAACAGCGCAGAGGGCAATCGGGCGCTGAAATCCGACCTGCCAAACAGGCGCAGAGAAAGCCCCATGAGATACTTCCCCAGGAAGGGATGTTCCCAATTCCTGGTGAAATCCCCTTGCAGATACTCCAAGCCAGACACAGAATAGACGACTTCGTCGTAGTAGAAGCTCTCTGCTTCCAGATTGAAGAAGAAGTTGCAAAAAGAGTAGGCAAAGGCAATTAAGATCAGCGCAGCTAAGATGATTCTTGGAGAGTTTGGCCTCATCCGATGTTTGCCTGCATGAGTTATGTGGTCGAGGTGCAACGCACTTTTGTGAAGTGCGTTGCACCTTAGCTTAAGGGGTCTAGAAGGATTCTGTATCAATTTTGGGATCTTGTCGGACCTTCAGGAGAACCGATATCCTCAGACGACAATCTTATCCGCCGCCGTATCATCTCATTGTTGAACGTCTTGAGTGACAATAATCTTGCGAACATTCTGAGCTCGCAGGCGGGTCATGCCAACTGGCGAAATAACACCCGTCTTGAGTGACAATAATCTTGCGAACATTCTGAGCCCTGTCATCATCAAGCCCACTAGATATCTCAAATCTTCCCAGGAGTGCACTTTTCGCACAAGCTGAAAAGGATCTACCAGAAGGGAGCGAATCCTATGGTAAAAGAATGAACGATACGCACGAGACAGATGCTCTTGCAATTCATCTCTGGTAAAGTGTCTGGTGGCGATGCCATTGCCATACTCTCTTCCCAACTGACCCTCGTCATCATCGCAAGTTGGGTCTAAGAAGCGGTCCAAGTCCAGGAGTCCTTGCCCCTTGAAGATTTCGTAGACGTCCGTTCCCGGCTGCGGAACCAAGAGGTAGAATATGGCGAGATCCAATCCCAGCCACTTTGAGACAGAGATGGTTTTATCTATCTCTTTCTTCGTCTCATGCGGGAATCCTATGATAAAGGTAGCTGCCGTCCACATGCCAATCTTGTTGGCGTGAGCAGTGACTCTCTTGGCCTGGCTCAAACTATGGGTCTTTCGTATTATCTTCCTTGTCTCTTCATCTCCCGATTCAATCCCAAAAATCAGCCTATAGCAACCCGCTCTCTTCATCTTGTCCAAAAGCTCTTGATCAAGAGTCCAATGGGCAATGCCTGACGTGGCAACCCACTTGACATCCAGTTTCCTTGCCATGATTTCGTCACAGATCTCTCCTAGCCTTCTCTTGGATACGCTACAGTTGTCATCCACCCACTGGATCTCCTGAAATCCATGAACGTTCTTCAGAAACTCCATTTCATCCACGACGTTTTCAGGGCTTCTAGCTATCCATTTCCTACTCTTTCTTACTGAGCAGAAGTAGCAATTATTGGGACAACCTCGGCTGGTTACCATCGCTCCCACCGGTCTTCGCATCACAAACGGGCTACGTTTGGCCTCCTCTACTAAGCCCTCTTTGTCGAGCAGATGCCAGGCAGGGAAAGGAAGTTCATCAAGATTCTCGATGAACGGCCTCGGCTGCTCTCGCCTCACTTGACCGTTGCGCCTGTACATCGTTCCGGGTATGCCGGTCAATCCTTCCCCATGTTCGATCCTCTTGACCAGGTCAAGCATCGTGTTCTCGCCCTCGCCCACCACCACGCAGTCCACATTCTCATCTTTGAGCACGTACTCAGGGAATGTAGACGCATGCGCTCCACCGAATATTACGGGGATAATGCTATTGTATTGCTTACACAATCTGGCGATATGGTGAGCGTCCTTCAAATATGGGGTAAACATGCAACTTACACCGACCACATCCGGGCTGTACTCAGAGACTCTTTGCAAGATCATGTCATCAGAGAACCCATATCTGAGGAATCTGGGACGCCCCGTCTCTGGCTGCATACTTCGATTGAAGCAATCCAATATCCTCACATCATACCCTTCATGTTCCAAAACCGCAGCCATGTACCCCAATCCTAGTAACCATGGTTTTGTTGGCCGACTAACATCCTCTTCATGTAATGTGACAGGTGGTGAAATGAGCATGATCTTCATCGCGCCCTCCCTTGTTCACCGAGACCCAGACCGATGTATTCCAATTCGCCAAAGTCCAAGCCCTTGAGAATCCTCCAGCAATCCAGCACCACTGCTCCTTCCTTCATGGTATCTGTGAAGACCGAGGCTTCAAGTCCTTTGGGTAGTGGTTACATGGTAAGTGATGATACTTTGCAGCGTGCAGCGAACCCGCTGATTGAGTAGCGCCAGCGTGTCGTTCATCAAGAACTCAAGAAAGACCTGCCCTTGAAGCTAGCGCTAGCCATCAGTCAACATGTAACCACTACCCCTAAATCAAAGTTGGATACGGCTCAACTTAACGGCATTGACTGATCACTGATCACTGATTGACTCACGTTCCAGGTAGAGGCTGTAACAGCCTACCTGCGAAGAGGTGAGGTTGCTGACCAGAACGTAGTATGTTTGACCTTGTACGAGCTCCACCCCGAGTTGCGCTGGCCCGTAGGACTCGCCCCAGGCTATAGGCTTTAGCGGGTTGGCTGGGTCTCCGGTGGCCTGAGCGACCAATAGCCAGATGCGGAGGCTATCGGGATCCAGAGCCTGTGTCCATAACCAGTGAGTGCCGGGCGAGTTTACCTGCCACCGGAACCAATCAGGGTCGTTGCCCTTTTCGCCTGCTGGTTGGGCGAGGGACCAAAAGGTCCGATCAATGAAGGGCCCTGGCCCATAGGGAACGTCGGGGCTCTTCCAGAAGTCGTTGCCGGGCTCCTTGTCATCCGGGTCGTCCCAGCCGCAGGGCGGAGGGCGCTTGATAATGCAGGGCAAGAAGGTCCAATATACTGGCGTTGGAGTATGTGTAGCGGTCGGAGTGGCCGTGATGGTAGGTGTGGCGGTGGGCGTGCCGCTTGGAGTAGCTGTGGGAGTGTTTGTGGGTGTCGAGGTTACTGTGCCGGTTGGTGTCGGCGTGCCAGTCTGTGTCGGCGTGGGAGTTGGCGGCGGTGTACCTGTGGCGCAGATCTTGTCCACGTCAATGAAGCCGTCGCCTACGACCTCAATGCAGAGGGTGTGGGTTCCCCAGGGCATGCTGTATTCTCTCACCACCTGCCAGTGCAGGGTGGGGGAGTAGTTGTTGACCGTTTCCACCAGAGAGCCATCTAGGTAGACGTTGGCATGGCCACGGCTGGGATAGGTCAGGGTGTACCATTGGACGCCGCTTCCCTCAAAGGTGAGACAGGCGGTATCACCGGCCGACTCGGAGTTGGCGAAGCTGCCTCCGCTGGCGTGAGAGTTGCTGCTGGTGTTCCAGGAGCCGTCGAAGATGATGCTGGGGTCGGTGTCTTCGTAGCAGCCGGGACCTACAGGTATGAGGGTGGGCGTCGGGGTGATGGTAGGCGTGTATGTTGGCGTTGGAGATCTGCTTGGCGTTGGGGTGACGGTGGGCGTGAGTGTTGGCGTTGCTGTCGCTGTGGCCGTGGGTCCCGGCGTGCCTGTGGCCGTGGGTGTGGGTGTATCTGTTGGCGTTCCCGTCTTTGTGGCCGTAGGCGTGGGTCCCGGTGTGCCTGTGGCCGTGGGTGTGGGTGTATTTGTTGGCGTTCCTGTCGCTGTGGCCGTGGGCGTGGGAGTGGGTGTAGCAGTCGGTGTTGCTGTTGGAGTGGGCGTGGGCGGTGGGGTCTCAAAGCCGTACTTGCTTACCCCGCCGCCATAGGTGCCGACCCAGATGTTCCCCTCGTTGTCTACAGCTATGGCGGTAATGATGTCACTCTCCAACTCTGGTACGTTTGAGGAATTGTAGAGCGTCCAATTAGCCCCATCGAACTTGTTAATCCCGTACCCGTAATACTTGGTGCCGAACCATTTGTTTCCCCACCAGTCTATGGCTACCGCACTGATATCGCTGCCCACCAGGCCACTGTACGCGGCAATATAGGTTGTCCAGGCGCTGCCATCGAATCGGCTTACTGCGGCATCGACACAGTTTAAGTAGTCACACCACTCATCGTATCCGTCGGTGCACCCTCCAAACCACTTCACATCGGCGCCATCTACGGCGATGGCCCAGACGTGATCACTTGCCAGCCCTGAGCTTGCACGATAGGTCGTCCAGCTCGTTCCGTTGTACTTGCTCACGCCGCCAGTAGTGGTAGCAACCCATACATTGCCTGATAGGTCTGCGACGATGGCATTGACGGAGTCAGACGCTAATGCTCTGTTTGATGTATTATAGGTCATCCAACTCCCCCCGGTGAACTTGCTCACCCCGTACCCATACCCATCGCTTAACCTGGTGCCGAACCACTTATTCCCCGCCTGGTCTACGGCGACGCTGGAGATTTTGTTAAACACCAGCCCAGAGTTTGAGGTAGTATAGGTTGTCCACGTATCGTCGCTCTTGTTGTGGGGGGTGCCGCCGTCATTGAGCTTGCTCACCCCGCCCATAGTGCCAAACCACTTGTTACCCTCCTGGTCTATGGCGATGGCGTTGACGCGGTTGGACACCAGATCAGAGTTTGACGTATTGTAGGTCGTCCAGGTAGTCCCGTCGAACACGCTGACCCCCCTGGTAGTACCGAACCACATGTTATCTCCGTCCGGGGCTAGGGATAGGACGTAATCATACGCCAATCCATCGGACTGCTTGTAGGTCGTCCAAGTGCCTTCTTGGGTCAGGTGAAGGTCGGCGGCCTGGGATGAGGGAGCCAGCCCGCTACTAAGGGCAGGAGGGGGCTCGCCCTTCGACATGCTCAGGACACCGTGCTCCAGGGTGGTTAGAAGGGCCACCAGAAGAACAGAGGCCACTATTAAGTACAGCAATCGGGTGAGTATAGCGGTGATTCGCTTGATAGTTGGCTTAGTCATAGAAACTCTCCTTCCACTATTTGGTAGATGTAAAACGGTATCTCAAACTCCCTGATCTCAGGAGGAAAAACCAATTTGGCCGTGATAGTCGAGTAAAGCCACCTTTCCTCGGCTACAGGCAGGAGCTCGTAACCTTCGAGGGAGAAGGGCGGGAAATCCAACTGGCTTACCAAGTAAACCCCCTTCCCATTGTCTAGCCATTGGGCTACAGCCGTCGAAAATGCGGCATCCTCTGCGTTGACCGTGGAGATCAACAGCGTATCCTGGTCGTAGATGGCCCAGAGAGGGGCGGCAAAGTGGCCCACACGGGAATCTTGAAACCACATCTCCTCGAAGACTACGATGTCCTGCTCACTGAAATGGCTAGCCAGTTTTTCGCTGAAGGCGATGGTGCCTTGCATCTCTCTATAGTTCACATAAGGTACACTCAAGGCCAGGAAGCTGGCCAGCAGGATGACTATGGCGACCAGTTGGGCGACTCTCAGAAGCGGCCTCCCTTTGTCCCAAACCAATATCGCGTAGCTGGCCAACAGGATGAAGGAGGGAGTCACCATAGGCACCTGCCTTCTGATGGGGTAGACGTAGGAACCCGTAGTGGATATGGCCAGCACCGAGATGCTGGCGAGCCCGTGAATCAAAGCGAGAACCAAAAAAAAGGCCGTCTTCTCATTGACATCCTGCCTGATCAACTCTACCAGGCCAAAGATTCCCAACCAGAGACCAAAGGGCGACATAAACTGCCCCAACTGGACAAAGGTTTCGCCCTTCGAGATGAAGTAAGCGTATATGGCCAATAGGAGTATCGCCAGGGAGAGAAGCGTCGTCATAAGATGACGCCCTTCGTAGATTCGGCTCAATCCTCTCTCACTCCTTGCTCCGAGTGAGCGGAAGAGCCCCAAAAGAATGATCAGAACAAGCAATCCTCCCAGCAAGACAGCCAATATGATCAGCAAGGCCGGTGACTGGATGAGGAGTGGCCGCAGCTTGAACCACAAGCCGATGCCATTCAACTCTACATAAGGCCTGCTGGCAGTGAAGGCCAGGACGATTCCATCTACGAGGAGAAGCCCAAAAGGGATGGCGAAAAAGCGAAAATCCTTTGGCAGGCTCCGCTTTAGAATTATCCAGCATCCGAAGAATATGACCAGAGGCAGGATAACAATGAGGCCCTCGATCCGACTCAAGATGGCCTGACCGAGAGAGAAGGCCGCAATAGCAGCGTACAACGGCCTACGCTCCACGACGTAAGTAGTCAAGGCATAGATTCCGCTGAAGAGCAAGCACTGACTCAAAATCTCCGAGTACGGTGTCCGAGAGAAGTATATCTGGGTGAAGCTGATGGCCAGGAGGACAGCCGCCAGCAAACCGACTTTCCTGCCGAACATGGCCTTCCCGGCGAAATACAGGCTGAGCACGCTCAAAGCTCCAAAGAAAGGTGTGGCGTACAGGCCAAATCTTAATCCCCCAATAGCGTAGAAGATGGCTATCCAGACTGAGAAGAGAGGCGGATGGTAGGTTGTCAGCTCGCCCCTGTCTGGATCGGCCACGGCAAATGACCAGAGGTAGATTCCCCTCGATTCCGTATCTGGAAAATAGGGGAACATACCCTTTAATGATGCAAAGGAGCTGTAGAACAGGGGCTTGGCCGTTGAGGGCAGCGACGAGAAGATCCGGCTCTCGCCGGTCAGCGAGCCAGTTTTGGCGATGTGAACGCCTGCGTTCACATACCAGCCCGCGTCTAGCCAGCCCAGAATGTACTCGGCGGGCCTGGTGTAGAGCAATAGTGACAGGCAGAGCAGGAAGATGACTACCGCGTCTTCCCAGCCCAGCCGAATGGAGGGAGGCCTAAGGGATAAACCCTCTCCCTTGGCGGCGATGAGAGCCAGGCAGAAAACTGCGTAGGCTGCCAGGACCAACAGGAGGCCGCCCAGGGAGAAAATGCCTGCCTGGGCCAACACCAGGCCGACCAAACCAGAGATGAGAGCGCTTATGAGCAGGGATAGGAACAAGCGCTGTCCGATGGTCGTTTCGGCATGGTTCGTTTTTCCCCAGGGGGGGAGATGTAAGGTGAAGTACCCTGGGAGTAGAAATATAAGGGGTAGGGCTGCTAAACGCCATATCATGCTTTGATCCGTTAACTCCTCCCCAACATTTCCCTGATCTCCTGGGGAATCGTTTTGATGGTTCCCTCTTTGTCCACGCAGACGTGCTTTGTCCGCCCGGTGGCTAACAGTTGGCTCGTCTCGGCCATGACCACCTCGTAGGCGAAGGTCACCTGGCGGCTGCGCGCTTCCTCGACCCGGGTTCTGACTTTGACCAGGTCCCCGTAGCGGGCGGGGGCCAGGTAGCGGGCCTGCACTTCGATGACGGGCAGGTAGTAGCCCTGGGCTTCAAAGTGGGCGTAGTCGCCGTCCTGCTGGCGCATGTATTCGCCGCGCCCCACCTCGAACCAGACGATGTAATTGGTGTGGTAGACGACGCCCATGGCGTCGGTCTCGGCGTAGCGGACTCGCAATGTCGCCTCGACCACGCGGTCTTTGCTCATACTGATGTCCTCGCCTCGTTGCCTCATTGCCTCGTTACTCGTTGCCCCGTTGCCTCACTCATCGCTCCCTCTAACGCTCGCCCCAGCCTCTCGATTCCCTCCTCGATCTTCTCCGGAGTGGCGGTGGCAAAGGTCAAGCGCATGGTGTTTCTGCCGTCCTCATAAGGGTAGAAGGCCCGGCCAGGCACGAAGGCTACTTTTTCCTGCAGAGCTACGTTCAGGAGCTCCGAGGCATCAACGTGTTCCGGCAATTGCACCCACAGGAAGAGGCCGCCCTCAGGGCGGACCCAGGTGATGCCCGGCGGGAAGTGCTTCTCCATGGCCGCCAGCATCGCGTCCCTACGCTCTCTGTAAACCTCTCGGATGGTCTTCACGTGCTTGCGTAGGATGCCACGCTGGCAGATGTCGTTGGCCACCATCTGGATGAAGGTGCTGGTGTGCAGGTCTGACCCCTGCTTGAGCTGAACGAGCTTGGCGATGATTCTGCTGGGAGCAACGATCCAGCCCAGGCGGATGCCGGGAGAGAGGGTCTTGGAGAAAGTGCTCAGGTAGAGGACATTCTCCTTGTGCAAGACCACGAGAGGGGTGATGTCCTGGCCCTCGAAGCGCAGCTCCCCGTAGGGGTCGTCTTCGACGATGAAGACGCCGTACCTGGCGGCCAGTTCCACCAGCTTTAGTCGCCGCTCCAGAATCATCGTCACCCCGGCGGGGTTGTGGAAGTTGGGCAGGACGTAGATGAACTTGACGGGGTGACGTTTCAGGACCTCTTCGAGTTTGTCTGTTTGGATCCCATCTTCGTCGAGGGGGACGGTGACGAAACGGGCCTGTTGGGCCCTGAAGGACTGTATTGCTCCCAGGTAGGTGGGGGACTCGGTGAGGATGACATCGCCGGGGTCTATGAAAATCCTGCCGATCAGGTCCAGGGCCTGTTGGGAGCCGTTGACGAGAAGGATGTTCTCCGGCTCGGCGGGCACGTCGTACTCCTCCATCTTCTCCACCAGGTATTGCCTCAGAGGTGGGTAGCCCTCGGTGATGCCGTACTGCAGAGCTCGCACCCCATCGTGGGTCAGGACGTATCTACAGGCTTCTTCGAACTCTCTGACCAGGAATAGCTCGGAGGCAGGCATTCCTCCGGCGAAGGAGATGATATCCGGCTGCAAGGCCAGCTTCAATATCTCCCGGATGATCGAGCTCATCATGCTCTGAGTTCGCTCGGCGAAGCGCTCGTCCCAATTCGTGGTTACTTGGCCGTCCAAAGTTGACTTCGGTGTCATGGTGAAACCTCCCTGTTTCTATGATTTTCGTCAGTTGGTCTGATAGTCCTTGGTCTGGTGGTCATTGGTCATTTCTCTCGCTCGATGATCTCCCACAGTTGACTCCTCTGAAAGAAGCTTGCTCTGAGGCCCGTCCCTCCGACAGGCTCAGGACAGGCCTCGGGCCGATTTCCGCACCCGGGGACGGCTACGGGAGCTTTTTTCAGTAGACTCACAGTTGGATAGGAGATGGCTATTTTCCTTCTGGTAGCGGTTTGTCCTCCCGGCGATAAGGCACGGGAATATACTGTACTGACGGGCGGCGCTGGCCGGCCTGGCGGTACAATTGCATCAATTGACACACCTCGTCCGGCAAGTCCAGCTTGATGGGCAAGCCCAGTTTCTCCGCTTCCGCCGCGCTGATGGGATAGTCGTGGGTCCACTGGCCAGAACTGAGGGCCTCAGCGATCTCCCTGGCGTTCTCTTCCTCCATCCCGTTGCCCATCAGGATCTCTACCACGGTCTGCTTGACTTGGGAGACGGCCTTCTTGGCCATGTCGGCCAGGATCAGGGTCTCGTCGTCGGTCTCGTTGACGTCCTTGATCTGGGTCACGGTGAGGATCGAGCTGGCCGGATAGCGGCCCAGTTGGGGATCAACGGGCCCCAGCACGGCGTTCTCGTCCATCACGATCTCGTCAGCGGCCAGGGCGATGAGGGTTCCGCCGGACATGGCGTAGTGGGGAATGAAGACGGTGACCGGAGCCTGGTGGCGGATGAGAGCATGGGCGATCTGCTCGGCGGCCAGAACCAGCCCGCCGGGGGTGTGCAGGATGATGTCTATGGGCATGTCCCTGGGGGTCAGGCGGATGGCCCTGAGCAGCGCTTCCGAGTCCTCGATGTCAATGTAGCGGGAGAAGCCGATTCCCAGGAAGCTAAGCACCTCCTGGCGGTGGATGAGGGTGATGAGGCGCGAGTTGCGCTTCTTCTCCAATTGCCGCATCACGCGCTGCCGGTTGGCCTCCAGGAGCCTCTTCTGCAGGGCTGGAATCAGCGTGGAAATGATGAGAAAGATCCAAAACAAATTGAAAAGGCTGAAATTCATTTAATTACCTCCTTCGCCGCCCGGACATGCCCGCTGCAATGGAGATGTAGTAGAGGAGTTGGAATAGGGCCATAGCTAAGGCTGCGACATAGGTCAGGGACGATAGCGCCATGGACGACCAGTTCATCAATGGTCTCCTGGACGCTCATTGTGTTGGGTAGAGTGGAGTATTTTTCTATCCCCAGAGCGATGAAGTGGTAATCCATGCCCAGTTCCGTCCGGCCGGTGTTGACCTCGATGCCAGGGATGGTGAGAAAGCCTGGGCGCGTAAAGTTCCTGGTGTCCGTTACCACCCGATGGTCGGTGACAGCCAGAAAGTCGTAAGCGTGTTCCTGGTGCCAACGGACGGCCTCCTCCAGGGTCAGTTCACCGTCGGAGTGGCGCGTGTGGGCGTGCAGGTTCCCCTTGAACCACTGACCAGGAAGGCGCAAGGGATGGTGATCCATGGCTGAATATCTCCTCTCTTGATTAGGGATCGGGGAATCGGAGAATCAGGCTCCCCTGATTTCCTGATTCCCTAATCCCTGATTCCCCTACCCTGTTCACCTCCCCCGCGTCATTGTGGCTGGGATATCCACAGTTTGATCGTGGTCGAAATTGGGTGCTACGCTGGCCGGGCACGAGGCGGCGGTGCATTTGCGTAACACGATGTTGTCCACATAGCCTCCCTCAGCGTAGTTGACGGAGCCATTGCTGTAGAATACCAGTGCCACCCAGACGTTAGGCTGGCCCATCAGGTTGCCCAAGGTGTAAACGTCCTTCAGATCCAGAACCTTGTCTACCCAACCCGAGGTGTTCCCCGAAGTGCAAGTGCCGTAGAAATCGGTGTCGTTGATCGAGGCCCATCGGCAGACCGCATCGTTGTTCGACTCACTGTTCAGCCAGAGTTTGAAGCGGAGCTCCCCCGCCGTCGCGCCGACCAGGCTGAAGGGGCCGTACTCCATCCAGCTATCAGCGTTGTCAGGATAGTTGCTGCCGCAGGCCAGAGAAGCACCGTTCGCTCCGCCGCCCACACCCCAGCCGCTGTAACTACCGGCGTAAGGCCGGCAAGTGCGCTTGGCCCAGTAGTACTCACCGTAACTCGTATCGTCGTTGTCAAAGACGGTCCACGGACCGGGGAAGGGACCCTCAAAGTCCATGCTGACGAGCGTGACCCACTGACACTTCATGATTAGCGGCAGGTAGACCTTGCGTATGACCGGGCCACAGGCTGGGTCAACCCGAAACGTGTCTGTCCAAAATCCCTGTTGGGTGTTGCTACAGGTGTCATAGACAATGACCTGGACAGTATAAGTCCCAGTCTTAGCTCCGCTGGGCAGGGTTAGATATTCCACCTTCGGGTCGTTCTGACTGCTAAAGGTGGTGTAGGTACGGGTAGTAGAGGCGACGGTATCGTTGTTGGGAGCAAGGATGCTTATCTCGACCCGCACCTGTTGCTGGCTCAGGATGGTGTCCACCTCGTAGGAAAGGCTAACAGTGGCCCCAGGCACGTAGCAACCATGTGGTCGGTCAATGTTGGCGTTGCGGATGGAAGCAGCACCGCCGCCCCCACCGAGGACAAGTTGGCCCCAGTATATCGAGGTGCACCATTGGTGAACGTTATTAACATCAATGCGCACCTCAACCAGGTTATTACCAGCACGTACCAGGGCCTTGTTGATATTGAAGGCGGAGGTGTTCCACGTGTCATTCCACCCCGTCAAAGTGCCGACCAGGTGCCCGTTGAGGTAGACTTCGTCGCGTTCTCCGTCTTGCTCGTCAATATCCCAAGCGAAGAGCAGCAGCCGGGCTGTGGAGAAGGACGGTAGCGATGGCACGACGATATTGAACTCGATCGGCTCTAACGGATCGTCATTGAACATGCAACCAGTGTAGGCAGGATACATATCGTTGTCGGGTGTGCCTGAGTGCGCATTGTTCTCGTTGTCGGCGTTAGTGATGTAAGTGGTGCTGGCAGCTCCTGGACAGGGTGTCGGTGTAGCCGCAACCGCCTTATAGGCGTGCACGGGGAGGTCGTCCACGTCGGCTCCGCCGGGGTAGGTCACCTGATCGGCCACGGCCGGCAGTCCCAGCAGCAAGCCGACGAGGAAGACGGCCGCGACGACCAAAAGACAATCAGTGAGATGGGATCGGGATAGCTGTTTGCGTAGGTCGGTATCCATTTTGCTTCCTCCTCTTTGAATTTAAGCCGTTTTAAGAACTCGCCGTCAGGGGGGCCTCGGAGGCAAGCTGAGGCACTTTGAGTCGACATGCTACTGATTAGGCTGAATCTCTATCCGAATTAGGTTGTGACCAGAGCATCCTCAGCCCTTGCTACTCGTATCCCTTCTTTCTCGTTAACCTGGGTCAGGAGCAGACCTCCCACGATGAAGAAGAAGACCAGCGACACGATGCTCAAGCGACTCCCTCCGGCTATCTGGCTGACCACGCCGAACAGCAGCGGGCCGGCGATTCCGGCGAACTTGGAACTGGTGCTGAAGAAGCCGAAGAACTCGGCGGACTGGCTCTTGGGAATCATCGCGCCATAGAGGGAACGGCTGAGCGCTTGCGTACCGCCCTGCACCATCCCCACCGCGAAGGCCAGGATGTAAAAGTGGGTGGCCGTTTGCATAAAGTAACCGGCAAT
>Ga0265595_1000961_pt1 | contig 23757 bp, 17 predicted proteins | sample saktaG_15_FD_190148 | JGI IMG/M metagenome (GOLD analysis project Ga0265595, IMG submission 190148) | Saline water microbial communities from Sakinaw Lake, British Columbia, Canada - sak_2013_06_06_50m | ecosystem: Environmental > Aquatic > Non-marine Saline and Alkaline > Saline ...
GGTTCTTGCACTCTTGTTTGCCCCGCAGGACAAACCAATTGTAGCGGGACTTGCGTTAATTTAAACACAAATTCAAATTATTGCGGTTCTTGCACTGTTGTCTGTCCCACCAGCCAGCAATGTTCATCAGGCATTTGCACCCTTGTCTGTCCCACCGGCCAAACCAATTGCAGCGGGACTTGCGTTAATTTGAATACTAATCCCAACAATTGCGGAACTTGTGGCACAGTTTGTTCCACCGATGGTTGCAGAAAAGGCACTTGCGGTCAATATTACGATGGAGTATGTGACTTATATACTAATTGTCAACCAAATAATTGTCCCAGTAATCATGTTTGCAGTTCTGAAGGAATTTGCACGTTAATTGCTCCACCAATCGCGCCTACTAATTTAAGCGCCAGACCATGTAGCCGTGGTATTTACGGAATGTTGCTTGAATGGACGGATAACGCAACTAATGAAAGAAATTATGTAATTGAAAGTAGCCTTAATCCTTATGGACCATTCAGTGAAAACATATTTGCGAGCGTGCCGGGAGGAGATTCGCCGACAACCGGTTCAAGAAGCTTTGGTGTTGCTAACAAAGCTTTAAACACACTTCATTATTATCGCATAAAAGCTTGCAATTGCGGCCGGGTTGTTTGTTCAGATTATTCCAATACCACTTCTGCCGCCACCTTAAATATATTTACACAATTGAGAGGAAGCTTTAACGGGCAAAATAATGAGCTTTCTTGGAATTATACAGGCATAGCTCCTATTTCCGGATTTGGGATACTGTGGTACGATTTTCCCGAAGAAGAATTTTATTATATAAATGATGATGAAGCGAGGAGTTGGGTTCATGAGGATGTCCTAGAAGGTATAGAGTATCAGTATTATTTATATGTTTGTACAAGCGAAGATTGTTGCGCTAGTAGCGTGCAATCAATTCGGATAGAGACATACTGATAAGGGGACTGTCCCCGCGTTTTATCCTTGTAAAATTAGCTCCTATTCTAGGTTATAGAACGATTTTTCAGATTTGCGACGATTTTAAATTATTTATCAATATCATAAAAGACAACAAAATAAACTGACAAAAATATGCCAGAAGAAAAACAACAACCAATTCAAGATATTTTTCAAGAAATTCCAGAAAATCAATTAAAAAAAACAGAGAAATCTTCTCAAAATAGTGATTTTAATTCTGGTTTTCCAACTAAGAAAAAGAATAAAGGAAAATTATTATTGATTTTAGTAATAATTTTTATTATTCTTGTTGTTTCATTTCTTTTCATTTATCAACCGCAACAAGAAAATTCAATTCCAGTTCCAGAACAAGAGCCGTTAATTGAATATGAAATTTTAGAAAATAATACGACGAGTACGCCAATGGAAATCATTAAACCAAAAATAATAATTTTAGACCAAGACCATGATGGCTTAACAGATGAAGAAGAAAAAAAGTTTGGCACTGATAAAAGCAAAGCTGACACTGATTTAGACGGTTTATATGATAATGAAGAATTAAAAGTCTATTTTACCGACCCTTTAAATTCTGATACTGACGGCGATGGAATTATAGATGGAGAAGAAGTAAAAAAAGGAACTAACCCAAAAGATAAAAATCCTGAAGCCAAGATTTTTGATTTGCAAAAGGAAATTGATAAATTAAAATAAGCTGGGTAATTAGGCAATTGGATGATTTGTTTTCCAATCCTTAATTCCCCATTAATTAATTAACTAACATTATTATGTTTGACGAACAACAAAACAATCAAAATAATCAAGAACCTTTATCAGAATCAGGAATTAATTCTAATTTTTCCGGCGGAAATGATGATAATCCGAAAACAGAGGATATTTTTTCAAATGCCATACCTGAAAAACAAGACGACTTAGGGGCGGAAAATTATGATTCTACTCAGCAACAAAATTCTTTTAATCAGCGGAAATCGGAAGAACCAATTTTTCCACCCAGCGCCCCTTCTTCATTTTCTAAAGAAGATTCAGCGCCTAATTTTCCAAAACAAGAATTTGTTACCCCTGAACTGGCTAAAAAAGAAATTATTGAAGAGGCGGATGAGGGGGAAAAATCTCAAGCAGAGTCGGTCCATGTCATGGCTAAAAAATTTCAAGAACAAAATGAAAAAATTACCTCCCCGAAAAGTAAGAAAAGAAATATTTTGATTTATTTTTTATTAATTGTATTAATCTTTTTAATCGTCGGAAGTGTTTATTATTTTTGGGCAAAGGATTATCTTTTTAAAGCTCCTATTTTAGAATCTCCTTTTGAACAAAAACCGCAAAAAACAGATGATATTTTAGAAAATCCTTCTGTTGTCGAAGAAGAAATCTTAATCCCGGAAATAAAAGTTTTTCCAGAAACAACATTAAAAGCGGAACTAAAAACCGAAGATGAAAAAATTGTTTCTAAAGCGGAAATTTATTTTCCAGAGGATTCAATTAATTCTGATTTAATTCCGAAAGTTGAAGGGATTCTGTCCAATCAAGAAGAATCAACAATGGATGAAAATTATCAAATAATTGGTGGAATATTTTCAATTTCTTTTGCAAAATTTAAAGAAGATTTGCCCCTGGAACAGGAGTTCTTGCCGGTAGATGAAGAACCCGTTGAAGAATTAATTGAAAGCGGCATTGTTTTAAATAGCCCGATAATTTTGAATCTTTTTTACGATCAAGATTTAGTTCAGGAGGATTGGGAGAATGAATTGGTAATTGCTTATTTTAAAGATAATTTTTGGACCCCGTTAAATTCTTCTCTTAGCGTTGAAAATGATATTCTAAGCGTTGAACTTGATCTACTTCCGGCCTCAAAATTTGCGATCGTGGTTGAAAAAAGCAAAATTGTTCCGAAAATTGAAAAATTTCAGGTTGCGCCCAGCGTTTCTTCCAGCCTTGATTCTGATAATGACGGTTTAACTGATGTGGAAGAGATAATTTATCACACGGAAATAAATAATCCTGATTCTGACGGAGATGGAAATCCGGATAGCCAAGAAATTATTAATTTATCAGACCCTCTAAAAATAGAAGAATCAAAATTAGCCGCTTCCGGCGTGGTTAATGTTTATACTAATCCAACTTATGCCTATAGTTTTTTCTATCCCTCTTCCTGGCTGGCGCGGGCGATTCCAGAAACAGATAATCAGGAGGTTTTAGTTATTACTAATACTGGAGAATTTTTTAGCTCTACTGTAATTAATAATCCGGAAAAATTAAATCCAATTGCCTGGTATCTTCAACAATCGCCTCAGACCGAAGAAAGTTCTCTTTATCCATCGATAATCAACAATCAGGAAGCGGTTTGGAATCCGGACCATTTAACAGTTTATATTGCCAAAGAAGATAAAATTTATATTTTATCTTATAATGTTGGAACAGAAAAACAAGCGAATTTTAAAGCGACTTTTCAATCTTTAATTAACAGTTTTCAATTTATTATTCAGCCTCAGGGAAGGCCTGATAATACTTTAATTAAATATCCTGACCAGCCTGGAGTTTTCTTAATTCAGAATGGAAAGAAAAGGCCGTTTTCTTCAGGCGAAGTTTTTGAAAAGCTCGGCTTTAAATGGGAAGATGTTATTGAAATCCCTTTTGATGAAATTTATTCGGAGGGGCCAATTATTATAAGTAATGTTTCTTCAGTGCCAAGCGGGGAATAAATTTTTATTTTAATAAAAAAAACAATGAAAAAAATAATTATTTTAATTATAATAATTATCTTGTTTGTTTTTATTTTTCTCCTAAAAGGAGAAAATGTTTTTTTTGTTTCTTTAAAACCGTTTCAAAATTATTTTTATAATTCAAAAAAAGGGCAAGAGATTGAAGATAATATTTGTCGGGATTTAAAAATAGAAAATACTAAATTGCGGGAAATAGAAAAGGAAAATGAAATTTTAAGACAACAACTCGATTTTTCAAAAAAAAATGAAGATAATTTTATTCTGGCAAATATTATCGGGCGGAGGTCAGAAGGAGGGGTCAATTGGTTTTTAATTGACCAAGGCTTAAAAGATGGAATTAAAGCGGGGCTGGCAGCGGTTGATGAAAAAGGAGTTTTAGTCGGTAAAATCATAAAAGTTAAGGACCAGATTTCTTATTTGAGGCCGGTTTTTGACCAGAATTTTTCCCTTGGCGCTGATATTATCAGTCAAGAAGATATGGTTAGTTTAAAAAAAATAAATGAAATTTCAGGAATTCTCCAAGGAGAATATAGTTCTATGCTTAAAATGAAGTATGTGCCTTTAGATAGAAAAATAAGCATTGGAGACAGTGTGGTTACCTCCGGCTTAGAGGATGATATCAGATGGGGAATCTCAATTGGGCAAATAGTAGAAATAAATAAAAAAGATAATTCCATTTTTCAAGAACTTGTTATTAAACCTCTTTTAAATCCTGATTTTAGAATCGTTTCAATAATTTTGCCGACCAAGACAGAATAATAATTTAATTTGAAAATTCTTAAAAATAAAATAAGAAATGTTTAGAATAATTGTTTTAATTTTTTTTATTTCTTTTTTAGGAATCTTGGAAATTTCTTGCCCATTTATTCCTGAAGGGCTTTCTTTGATTTTTATTTTTTTAACTTTATTATCTCTTAAAGAGGGTCAAAAGGAAATTATAAAGAAAAGCGACAATAAAGTTTTTTTGCTAATCGCTTTTATTTTAGCTGGAATTTTTTTAGATATTTATTCCATTTTTCTCCCAGGAACATTTTTTTTAATTTTATTGATTATTTTTTTAATTATCGATAGATTCTTAATTAATAAATTTAATTTTAATAAACCAATTAGCGTTTTTATTTTTAGTTTTCTGATAAATATTGTTTTTCAAATTTTAATTATTTTAGCGAGTCTATTTTTTAGATTTTTAAATATCGTTCAAATCAATGTCATTTTTGACAAGTTTTATTTTCTAATAGTTTTTCAGGGAATCTTTTTAAATAGTTTGTTGAGTCTGGTTGTATTTTTATTTTTAAGACGTTTTAAATTTAAAAGCATTCAAAAATAATTTATTATGGTTAATCCTTTTTTAATTCAAGCAGAAGACAAAAACATAAAAGATCGCAAAGTGGCGGAAATTTCCTTGCGTCAAGAAGAGGGAAATTATCTTCCGGATCAAGAACCGGAAAAGGCGGCTTTGGCCTTACCGATAAAAAAGGGACAACTCTACCTTTTTTTTATTCTTGTTTTTTGCTTGATTTTTGTTATTTTTGTCCGTTTATTCTGGCTTCAAATTATTAAAGGAGAGGAATATCTTAATTTGGCAGAGGGGAATCGGATTAAAACAATTTCTATAAAAGCGGACAGAGGACTGATTTATGATTGTAGCGGGAATCTTTTAGTTAAAAATAAGCCATATTTTTCTTTGATTTTTTTACCCCAAGAATTGCCCAAAGAACAAGAAAAAAGAAAAGTCATTTTTGATGATTTCTTTTTATTTTTAAAGAATAACTCCATTTCAGAAGATTTATTTTTGGAAAATAAACAAAGAATGGAAAAGATTTTTGAAGAAAAAATTGATTATGATAGAGAATCGGAATTATGGAAAGATATTGATTATTTTACGGCTATGAAATTAGACTTGAATATTGGTAACTGGCCGGGGTTTTATCTTAGGATTAAAGCGCAAAGAGAGTATTTAAAAAACGAACTCGCCGCTCATTTTCTCGGTTATTTAGGAAAATTAAGTCAGGAAGAAATAGATGCTAACCCGGATTATTTAGTAGATGATTTTATTGGTAAAGAAGGATTAGAACTTTTTTATGAAAAAGAATTGAGAGGCCAAGATGGAAAAAGAGAAATAGAAGTAAATTCAATCGGTGATGAGGAAAGAATAATTTCTCAAAAAAATCCGAAAACTGGACAAGACTTAATTTTATCATTAGATTTTGATTTACAGAATAAAGTAAGTCAAGTTTTGAAGAAATATATTAATTCAACCACGAGCCAAGCCGGATCAGTAGTTATCCTAAATCCGCAAAATGGGGAAATTTTATCCCTTTTTTCGTGGCCAAGTTATGATAATAATTCCTTTGTCAAAGGAACACCGGAAAAATATCTTAATGATCCGCAACGGCCTTTATTTTTTAGGGCAATTTCTGGAGAATATCCTTCCGGGTCAGTTATTAAGCCAATAATCGCGGCCGCTGGTTTAATGGAGGGATTAATAGATGCCCAAACAAAAATTTTATCTCAAGGGGGATTTTGGGTTAAAGAATGGTTTTTTACGGATTGGAAACAAGGCGGACACGGAATAACGGATGTCGTTAAAGCATTAGCAGAATCAGTTAATACTTTTTTTTATTATTTAGGGGGTGGGTTTGGCAATTTTGAAGGATTGGGTCCAGAAAGAATTTATTCTTATGCCAAGCTTTTTGGTTTAACCGAACCAACTGGGATTGATTTATATGGAGAAAGTAAAGGATTAGTGGCTACCCCGAAATGGAAAAGAGAAAATAAAAAAGAAGATTGGTATATCGGCGATACTTATCATTTGGCGATTGGCCAAGGTGATATTTTAGTTACCCCGATTCAGGTGGCAAATTATACAGCGGCCATCGCTAATAACGGAACGCTTTTTCAGCCAAGGCTTGTAAAATATTTTCAAGACCCTGACTTAAAAACAAAAATAGAAACGGCGTCAAAGATAATTAGAAAAGATTTTATTGATCAGGAAACATTGGACATAGTTAAAAAGGGTTTGCGAGCCGCGGTGGAATGGGGAAGCGCTAGGCGGCTATCTTTATTGCCAGTAGAGGTAGCAGGAAAAACTGGTACGGCGCAAATTGGAACATCTAAAAATTCTCATGCTTGGTTTACCGGTTTTGCTCCATTTGATAATCCGGAAATAGTTATTACGGTTTTATTGGAAAATGGCGGTGGCGGCGATACGGTGGCGGTCCCAGTTGCTTTTGAAATATTGGATTATTATTTTTCTAAAACTAAATAAGAATATTTTACCATATTTATTCTATTTTTAACTTATTCACAGGGTAGATTTTTAATTATTGACGATTAAAATTAGTATTGTTATAATAGATTAAATTAATATATTTTTATAAAAAAGAGCTTTTAATTGGCTTATGTTTTTGTTTATTTTTTTTTATTAATATAATTAAATATGACGAGATTTCTAACCCCGGAAGGGCGGATAAAAATTCAACAAGAGTTGGTAGATTTATATGGGCAAAAACCCCAAATTATTGAAAGATTAAAAAACGCTAAAGAACTGGGGGATTTAAGTGAAAATGCGGAATATACAACCGCTAAAGATGACTTGGCTAGAACAGAAAGCCGAATTTTAGAATTGAGAAATTTGTTAAGGAACGCGGAAATAATTATTAGTTGTCATGAAAGCAGTTCAATAAAAATCGGTTCAAAAATCAAAATTGAATTAAATCAAGAAATAAAAGAATACACCTTGGTTGGAACTGAAGAAACAGATCCGGCAAAAGGTTTAATTTCTTATCAGTCTCCTTTTGGTCAAGCTTTATTAGAAAAAAAAGAAGGAGAAGAAACGCAAATTAAAACGCCTCGCGGGGTTGTTAAAGTAAAAATCATTAAAATTAATTGATTAAACAAAATCAATATTATATATTGGGAGCGACTAAAACAAGGGAATTACCCTTGTTTTATTTAAGGTTAATTGTTATGATATTAGCATAATATTAGCATATTAAAATATTTATTATGGGAGAAAAAGAACAAAGAATTAAAAAATTTGAACAAATTCAAGAATCAGGAATCAATTGTTATCCAGCAGAATCGAATCGTTCCCATACTTGCGCGCAAGCGACAGAGCTTTTCGATGAATTAACAGACCGGGAAATTTCTTTAGCTGGCCGGTTGGTTTTATTTCGTTCTCACGGCAAGGCAAGTTTTGGTCATTTGGAAGATGGGAGTGGAAGATTTCAGATTTTTCTAAGGCAAGATGATTTAGGAGAGGAACAATATAAATTTTTTATTAAAAATATTGATTTAGGCGATTTTTTGGAATTTAAAGGAAAGGTTTTTAAAACTCAAAAAAATGAAAAAACTTTAAGGGTTTTTTCTTGGAAAATTTTAACAAAATCAATTTTACCTTTGCCGGAAAAATGGCACGGATTGGTTGATCTAGAGGTTCGCTTTCGCCAACGTTATTTGGATTTATTAGCCAACAAAGAAACTAAAGAAATTTTTTATAAAAGATCTCAAATTGTAAAATTAATTCGTGAATTTTTTAACCAAAGAGATTTTATGGAAGTGGAAACCCCGATTTTGCAACCCCTTTCCGGTGGTGCGGCCGCTCGTCCGTTTATCACCCATCATCAAGCTTTGGATATGGATTTGTATTTGCGAATTGCTCCTGAATTATATTTAAAAAGGCTGATTGTGGGAGGATTTGAAAAAGTTTATGAAATTGCTCGTTGTTTTAGAAATGAAGGAATTGACTGGGCGCACAATCCGGAATTTACGCAAATAGAATTTTATCAGGCTTATGCTGATTATCACGATTTAATGAAATTAACTGAGGATTTAATGGAAAAATTAGTTAAGGAGATTAATGGGTCCTTAAAACTGCGTTATCAGGAAAATGAAATTGATTTCACCCCTCCTTATCAACAAATGGATTACCGGCAAGCTTTATTAGATTATACGGGCGTTGATTTGGATAATGAAGATACAGAAAGTTTAAGAGAAAAGGCAGAAAAGATGAAAATAAAAACAGAAATTAGTTGGGGTAAAGGAAAAATAATAGATGAAATTTATAAAGAAACCGTTCGACCTAAAATTATTCATCCCACTTTTTTAATCAACCATCCCATTGAACTTTCTCCATTGGCAAAACAAATTTTTAATCGTCCAAATTATGTGGAAAGATTTCAGCTTTTAGTGTCGGGTCTAGAGGTTTGTAACGCTTTTTCTGAATTAAATAATCCCTTTGAACAGGAAAAAAGATTTAAAGAACAACAGAACTTATTGGAAAAAGGTGATCAAGAAGCGCAACCATTTGACCAAGATTTTATAGACGCCTTAAAACAAGGAATGCCACCGACCGCGGGAGAAGGAATTGGAATTGACCGTTTAACCACCATTTTGACTGATAAAAAAAATATTAAGGAAGTAATTTTATTTCCCACCTTGAAGCCAAAAGTGGAAAAATAAAAGTTATTATTTATAAATATAAATTTTATGATTGATATTAAAGTAATTAGGCAAAACCCTGAAAAAATAAAAAAAGCTTGTCAGGATAAAGGCGTTGAAGTGGATATTGATCAACTTTTGAAAATAGATGAAAAAAGAAGAAATCTAATTCAGATAAATGAAGAACTAAAGTCACAACATAATCAATTAAATAAAAAAATTTCTTCTGCGCAGTTAGAAGAAAAAAATTTTTTGATTATTGAAGCTAAATCGCTTGTTCAAAAAATAGAAAAAAGCGATTATGATTTAAAAGAAATTGAAGCGCAATTTAATCAGGCAATAATTTTAGTTCCTAATCCGGCCCTGCCAGAAGTCAGAATAGGGGTGAATGAAACGGAAAATCAAGTTTTAAGGAAATGGGGGAAAATTCCCAAATTTAACTTTCCAATCAAAGATCATTTGACTTTGGGAAATGATTTAGACCTAATTGATATTGACCGGGCTAGCAAGGTTTCTGGTAGCCGTTTTAGTTATTTGAAAAATGAATTGGCGATTTTGGAATATGCTTTAGTTCAATTTGTTTTTGAGATTTTAGTTAAAGAAGGATTTATTCCTGTCGTGCCACCAGTTATGATAAAAGAAGAGGCGATGAAAGCGATGGGTTATATAGAAAGAGGCAGAGACGAAATTTATCAAACAGCTAAAGATGGCCTTTATTTAATTGGAACAGCGGAACAGGCTCTTGGCCCTATGCATATGAATGAAATTTTTCAGATAAAAGAATTACCTAAACGTTATGTTGGTTTTTCGTCTTGTTTTCGTCGAGAAGCCGGTTCTTATGGTAAAGATGTTAAAGGAATATTAAGAGTGCACCAATTTGATAAAATTGAAATGTTTAGTTTTACTTTACCTGAAAGTTCAAAAGAGGAGCATAAATTTTTACTTTCTATGGAAGAAAAAATGGTGCAGAAATTAGGAATTCCTTATCAGGTTTTGGACATATGTACTGGCGATTTAGGAGACCCAGCCGCTGCTAAATATGATATAGAATGCTGGATGCCAGGACAAAACAAGTATCGAGAAACTCATTCTACTTCTAATTGTCTTGATTTTCAAGCAAGAAGACTTAATATTCGTTTTCGCAATGAAAAAGGAGAAATGAATTATGTTCACACTTTAAATGGCACGGCGTTTGCGATTGGTCGCATTTTAATTGCTATTATGGAAAATTATCAGCGAAAGGACGGTTCAATTAAAGTTCCTCAAGCGCTTAGAAAATATCTCAATTTTAAAAAAATTAAAAGAAAGAATTAAAATTTTTCTTTTAATTCAGCTAATTATAAGAATTAGCTTTTATATTAAAAATTTTTAAAATTATGGAAAAGATTTGGGAGATTGCCCCAGAAATAGAAGAAGATTTTCAGAATAAATTCCCGGAAATAAATCCGATTATTTTACAGTTGCTTTTTAACAGAGGTTTAAAAACTCAAAAAAAGATAGATGAATTCTTATTTCCAGACTATTCGCAGGATCTACACGATCCTTTTTTATTTAAAAATATGAAAAAGGCGGTTAATAGGATTTTTTCCGCTGTAGAGAAAGGAGAAAAAATGGTGGTTTGTGGAGATTATGACGCGGATGGAATTACGGCCTCGGCAATTTTATTTTTGACTTTTAAAAAAATGGGCGCTAAAAAAATCACAGTTTATATTCCAGACCGAGAAACAGACGGCTACGGTTTAAATAAAAAGATTGTTGAAAAGTTTATTAAAGATAAGGTTGATTTAATTATTACTTGCGATTGCGGGACAACTAATTTTGAAGAAATAAAAATGGCAAAAAAAGCTGGGATAGATGTTATTGTTACTGACCATCATTGTCCGGGAGAAGGGATTCCTCAAGTTTTTGCCATTATTAATCCGCAAATTGAAAAAGAAACATATCCTTTTAATTATTTAGCCGGGGTAGGGGTAGCATTTAAATTGATTCAAGGAATTTTAAAAAGTCCAAAATGCCAAATTGACAATAAAGAGGGAATGGAAAAATGGTTTCTTGATTTGGTGGCAATTGGCACAGTCGCGGATTCTATGCCCATTTTAGGCGAGAATAGGACATTGGTAAAATACGGATTGATTGTTTTAAATAAAAGCGCTAATATTGGATTAAGGTCTTTAATAAAAAAAAGCGGGCTTGTCTTGGGTGGGATTGAGACTAATAGTATTGTTTATTATCTCAGTCCCAGGCTTAATGCCGCAGCGCGAATTAAGCACGCCGAAGAAGCTTTAAAATTGATTTTAACAGAAGATGAAGAAAAAGCTAAAGAATTCGCGGACAACTTAAATGATTTTAATAAAAAAAGGCAGGTTTTAGTAGAAAGAGTCATTAAGGAAATTAGAGAACAAATTGATCCAGATTCAAAAGATAAAATATTAGTGTTACTTGGAAAAGATTGGCCTAAAGGAATTTTAGGACTGGCGGCGTCTAAATTATTAGATGAATATTATCGGCCAGTAATTATTCTTTCTCAAAAGGGTAAAGAGGCGGTTGGGTCGGGACGATCTATTCCAAACCTCAATCTTCATGAAATATTATCTCAATTGGACAAATATTTCTCTCGTTTTGGAGGACATCCGGGCGCGGTTGGTCTAACATTAAAAGATATAAATTTATTTGAAGATTTTAAAAAAGAATTAAATAAAATTGCTGAGAAAAAGATAAAAGAAGAAGATTTTATTCCAAAAATAAAAATTGACGCTAAAGTAAAACTTAAGGATATTAATTGGGATTTGTATGAATCTTTGGTTAAATTTGAACCATTTGGCCGGGATAATTGGCAACCGAATTTTTTGGTGAGAAATGTTATTTTAAATGATTTGCAAAAAGTGGGACAAAAAAAACAGCATTGCCGTTTAGTAGTGGGGGATAATAAAAAAATGATTTATTTTTCTCCAAATTCCGGAGTCTTTGATTTTAAAAAAGGGGATCGTTTGGACATTATTTTTCAATTGGGTGTTAATCAATGGAACGGACATCAGGAATTGCAGTTTAAGGTGATTGATATTAAAAGGTCTTAAATATTAAATTATGAAATTTATAATACACACAGATGGAGGTTCTAGGGGTAATCCCGGGTTAGCTGGTTGCGGAGTAATAGTTTATAACCCCGCAACAAAACAAAAAAAAGAATATTCTAAATTTTTAGGAATAGCGACTAATAATCAAGCTGAATATGAAGCCTTGATTTTAGCCCTTGAGAAAGCTAAAGAATTGAAAGCAACCGAGATTGAATGTTATTCTGACAGCCAATTATTGGTTGAACAATTAAATCGGCGTTATAAAGTAAAAAATCCCTTATTGGGATTATTATTCGTGAAAGTTTGGAATTTATCTCAATGCTTTAAGAAAATAAGTTTTTTACACATTTCTAGAGATAAAAACAAAGAAGCAGATAATTTGGTCAATCAAATTTTGGACAAAAATTCTTAATGGTTTATTGAACTTAAATAGATGAGTAAGCCGAATTCTGTTACCCCGAAGGGCGCGATCATTTATCTAGGATCGATTTCACAATCGACCTCAAGCGACCTACCATAAACCTTGAAAATCAAGGTTTTTTATTTGGTCTTGCACTTAGGTAAGGATTTAGCCGTTTCAGTTCAACTTTTGGTTAAAATGTTTTTTTCAAATCCCGTTAAGCGGAATAAGAGAAAATAAACCTTATAGTTGAATTCACCCTCAAGCGCTTTTGCTTTCGCTAAAAGCGATGAAGGGTGATTTTGTCTTTTCAGACAAAATCGTCTCTGTTCGCACCTCTACCAACAAAAACGTTGGTGACAGGCGTTACCTGCTACCCGTCTCCCTTTTAAAAAAGGGAAGTGTTCGGACTTTCCTCTCCAAACTGGAATAAATCCGGTTTAGAGCGACCGCTCTATCTATTTAAGCCTTTTAAATTTTAGCAAAAAAAATTCTCTTTGTCAAATTTTTGTACGAGATGAAGACATTGGAAACAGTTGCTTGTATTTTTGAGTATACTTAATAGACGGGAATTTATCCAGCGACCTGGACAGACTTTTTCTCTAAAGTGCGATTTAAAAACTTGAGTTAAAAGTTTGGTGGCTCAGCCACCAAACTTTTGCTCTGTCCAGCCCGCTCCCAGTCTGCGTTTCCGAGCAGTTTTTTTTCACCCTGTTTTTTAAAAGTTTGGAAGCTGAGCTTCCAAACTTTTTGCTTCGCGAGGAAAATAATTTAATTTATATTTAAATTTTTTAAATGGCTGTTGCCGAAATGAACAGAATAAAAATCATGACAAGAATAATCAAATTTGTTATAATATAAACATATTGATTGAATAAATTCAATTTTATTATGAAAAAATCTGACCTCATTTTTTCCGCCCTTTTAGTGCCTTTTGATTATTTGATTCTTGTTTTGGCTGGCATTTTTGTCTATTATCTCCGTTTTAACGCTTTAGTAGAATTAAGGCCGGTCATTTATGAAATACCTTTCGGACGTTATCTTGCCAGTTTATTGATAATTTTCTTTTTTTGGATTTTAATTTTTGTTTTGACCGGTCTTTACAATTTAAGCGATAAAAGACACTTCTCTAATGAAATTTCTAAAATATTTTTAGCTTGTACCGTAGGAACAATGTTAATTGTTCTTTTTATATTTTTTAAAGGAGAATATTTTTCTTCCCGTTTTATTATTTTGGCTGGCTGGCTGATGACAATTATTTTTATTTCTTTCAGCAGAATTTTAATCCATGGCTTGCAATTATTCTATTACCGACATGGCAAAGGATTGGAACCGGTTTTAATTTTCGGTCAAGGGGAAACAGCAGAAGGAATTAATGTTTTCTTAAAAAATCATCCGGGAAATGGTTATCAAGTCATTGGTTGGGTAAAGAATATGAAAGGATTAAAGGAAGAATGGTCGTCTCGAACTAAAGAAATAAGCGAAATTATTCAAACCGGACAAGATTTATCAAGGGACGAAATTTTAGAATTAGTTGAATTTTGCGAAGAAAACCAAATTATTTTTAAATACACCGCGGATACTTTTAATTCTCTTATTAGTAATATTAGAACGGAAACCTTAGCCGGTATTCCGATTGTCGTCATAAAAAAGACTTCCCTGGATGGTTGGGGAAGAATTTTAAAAAGAGTTGTTGATATAATCTTTTCTTTTTTCGCTTTAATTTTTCTTTCCCCACTTTTTTTAATTTTAGCCATAATTATCAAAATTGATTCTAAGGGGACGGTTTTTGTGAAATTAAAAAGAGTTGGCGTAAAGAGAAATATTTTTTATATTTATAAATTTCGTTCCATGATTAATAATGCCGAAAAAATGAAAGAAAATCTTATGGAGAATAATGAAAGAAAAGAAGGGCCTTTATTTAAAATAAAAAATGACCCAAGAATTACCAACTTTGGCAAGGTTTTAAGAAAAACCAGTCTTGACGAATTGCCCCAGTTATTAAATATTTTTAAAGGGGAAATGAGTATTGTTGGGCCTCGGCCCCATGAGCCAAAAGAAGTTTCAAATTACCAGAAAAAGCAGAAACAACTTTTAACTATTAAACCAGGTTTGAGCGGTTTAGCTCAAATATCCGGCAGATCAGAGCTTTCCTTTGAAGAAGAGGCCAAATTGGATATTTATTATATTGAAAATTGGTCTTTAGGTTTTGATTTTAAGATAATTATTAAAACAATCCCGGTGGTAATTTTTAGAAAAAATGCCAGTTAATAAAAATAAAAAATGGTGAAAAATTTTGAAACAATAATCGGACTTGAAATTCATTTGGCAGTTAAAACAAAAAGCAAATTTTTTTGTTCCTGCCCAAATCAACAAACTTTTTCGGATAAAAAGCCGAATTTTAATATTTGTCCAATTTGTCTTAGCCACCCAGGAGTCTTGCCGGTTATTAATAAAGAAATTTTAATAAAAGCGCTAAAATTAGGAATGGCTCTTAAAGGAAAGATTTCCGAAATTTCTTCTTTTGATCGAAAAAATTATTTTTATCCAGATTTGTCAAAAGGCTATCAAATCAGCCAATATAAATTTCCTTTAATTATAGGAGGATTAGTTGAAACAGATGAAGGCGCAATTGAATTGGAAAGAGTCCATTTAGAAGAAGATACGGCAAAGTTATTTCATAGTCAAAAAGCAAGTTGGCTGGATTTTAATCGAGCCGGAATTCCTCTTTTGGAAATTGTGACTAAACCCACTTTGACCAACCCCAAACAGGCTAAGAGTTTTCTTGAAGAATTGCAAAAAATAGTTAGAGCCTTGGATATTTCTGCCGCTGAGATGGAGAATGGCCAGATGCGTTGTGATGCTAATATTTCTTTAAGGCCGTTGAAAGAAAAAAAATATTATCCTAAAATGGAAATTAAAAATCTTAATTCTTTTAAATCAGTAGAAAAGGCTTTAATTTATGAGGAAGCAAGACAAACAAAACTCTGGCAAAAAAATAACCCACCTTTATTTCAAGAAACAAGGGGTTGGAACGAAAAAGAGGGCATTACGGTTAAACAAAGAGAAAAAGAAGAAGAGAAAGATTATCGTTATTTTCCAGAACCAGATTTACCCCCATTAAATAAAAACTTTTTTATAAAACAAGGTATTAATATTAAGGAACTTCGAAAGGATCTTCCAGAATTACCATTCTCTCGCCGGCAAAGATTGAAAATGGAATATGGACTTAATAAAGAACAAGCAAAACTTCTTGCGGATAATAAGGAAATTTCTTGCTATACGGAAAAAGTTTTTTCTGAATTAAGAGCTTGGCTTTTATCTTTACAAACAGTAGAAGGAAGTGAACAAGAAATTTGGGAAAAAAATAAAAGCCAATTTGTCAAATTGATTGTTAAATGGTTGATAAACTACCTTTTACCCTTAGCTAAGAAAGAAGAAGTATTGGACCTTAAAATTACCCCTGAAAATTTTTCAGAATTTATAATTTTATTTTATGAAAAAAAGATCAATGGTCAATTTGCTAAGATAATTCTTGAAGAAATGTTTGAAACTGAAAAAGACGTTGATCAAGTTTTAATCAATAAAAAAAGTATTTTTTTGGAAAATAAAGATGAAATTTATGAAATTATCCAAAGGGTTATTAAAGATAATCCCGAAGCGGTGAAAAAATATCATCAAGGCAAAATTAATGTTTTTAAATTTTTAATCGGTCAGGTCATGAAAAAAACCCAAGGTAAAATTTCAATAAAAATAATAGAAGAAATTTTTAAAAAAGAATTGAATTAATTAATTTTTTAAAAAATTTTTAATAAGAGTTTCCGCCTGCTGAAAATCTTTTATCCAATGAAGATTTTTTTCTTTTTTAAACCAAGTTATTTGCCGACGGGCATAATGTTTAGTATTTTTTTTTATCGTTTCTATTGCTTGTTCCAAAGAATATTCTTTATTAAAATAAGAAATAATTTCTTGATAACCAATGGTATGGAAAACAGCTGAGGGGAGGGGATATTTTTCTATTAAGTTTTTTACTTCATCAATCAATCCTTTTTCTATCATTTTATCAACCCTTTGGTCAATTCTTTGGTCGGTTTCTTTTTTATCTATTTTAATTCCAATTTTTAATGTTTCAAACAAAGAATCGCCCTTTTTTCTTAAAGCAGAAAAAGGTTTTTTCGTTTTTAAACAAACCTCCAAAGCTCTAATAACTCGACGTGGATTTTGTCTTTGAACAAAATCCACTGCTTGAGGATCTATTTTAATCAGTTTTTCCCAAAGAAAATCTAAGCCATATTCATTTGCTTCTATTTCCATTTTTTTTCTTAAGTCTTTATCTGGAGGAACTGGAGGAATATTAAGGTTATCTATTACAGCGCTTAGATAAAGGCCGGTTCCGCCCACTAAAAATGGATTTTTAAAATGTTGATAAACTTGACTAATAGCTATTAGTGCTTTTTCTTTAAATTGCGCGACGGTAAATTCTTCATCAGGATCAATTAAGTCAATCAAATAATGGGGAATTTCCAGCCTTTCTTTAAAAGAAGGCTTGGCAGTTCCAATATCCATTTCTCTGTAAATTGTTCGACTGTCTGCCGCAATAATTTCTCCATTGAATTTTCGCGCCAATTCCAAAGCAAGGCTAGTTTTTCCAGAAGCCGTAGAACCGCAAATAGCGATTAGTTTTTTTTGCTTCATAATTTCACCTTTACCTTACTTTATTTTTTATTTATAATATAAAGAATGGGTTATCTAATTAATTATTTAATTGAACAGGCTAATTGGCAAAACTCTTTATTTTTTCTTTTTTTAAGCGCGGGACCAACTCTTTTATGGCTTATTTTATGTTTAAAGTTAGACAGCTCGTCACCCGAACCTAAAAAAGAAATTTTTAAAGTTTTTGTTTTTGGAATTTTCATTGCGATTTTAATTATTCCTATCGCCGGTTATTTAACTCGTTTAACAAAAAATAATTTATTATCGCAGCCATTGTTGTCGATTTTTGTCCTTTCTTTTTTAATAGATGGATTTATTGAAGAATTGGCAAAATATTTTATTTTAAGATTCAAAATTTATTATTCAAAATATTTTGATGAACTTAGGGACGGCTTCATTTATGGAATGGTGTTGGGCTTAGGTTTTTCTTTCATTGAAAACATTTTATATGCGTTTTTATCAAATAACCTTATCTCTGGCGCTGGCATGATTATCTTCCGAGGTTTTACTAGCACTTTTATGCATTTTTTATCTGGCGGCATTATTGGTTATTATATTGCTTTATTTAAAATGAGGCAAAGAAGTCCCATAGAAAGGGGAGGGCGAAAACAAAAATGGATTATGATTAGGGGATTATTAATTGCGGTCTTATTCCACGGTTTTTATAATAGCATTATTCGTTTTGACTGGTGGTGGAATTTAATCCCCTTAACAATTCTTCTTTTATTCGTTTGTCGTTTAATCCTTAAAAGGATAAAAAGTATTTCCTAAAATTTTTATTGATAGATTCCCTGTAAATTCCAAGGAGAGACTTTAATGATTTTAACGTTGATAAATTGGCCCAGATCTAATGATTCAGGGGCATTTTTTATTATTACTCCTTTATTTGTTCTTGTTTTTCCGAAAATATTATTTTGTTCTTTTCTCTCAATGAGAATTTCTATATTTTTTCTCAAATATTTTTTGTTTCTTTTAAGAGCGGTTCTGGTAAGAATTTTGTTTAGTTTTTGTTCTCTTCTCTTTTTTTCGCAATTAGGAACATCATCCTTTAAAAGCGAAGCCGTAGTTCCGGAACGGGGAGAATATTTCGCTAAATAAGCCATATCAAATTTAACTTTTTTCATTATTTTAACAGTTTTTTTAAATTGTCTTTTAGTTTCACCAGGAAATCCGACAATAATATCGGTAGAAAGAGCAATTTCTCTTTTTTCTAAAATTTGACTTTTAAAAGAAAAATATTTTTTAATTTTTTTTATTAATTTTAAATAATTTTGGCGAGTATAACCGCGATTCATTTTTTTTAGAATTTCATTATCTCCGGACTGGAAAGGCAAGTGCAGATATTCAGTGACTTTTTGGCAATTAGCCATGGTTTTAATTAATTCATCTGACAAATCTTTAGGATGAGAAGTAATAAATCTGATCCAAAAATTACCGGGAATATCATTGATCATCTGAAGTAATTTTGGGAAATTAATTTTTTCATCCTGATAAGAATTAACATTTTGGCCAAGTAAGATAATTTCTTTAAATCCATTTTTTATTAAATTCTTTACTTCTTGAATAATATCATTTGCTGGTCGGCTTTTTTCCCTACCTCTGGTAAAGGGGACTACGCAATAGGAACAAAAATTATTACAGCCGGTCATAATCGGCAAATAGGCGCTGGTTAAAGAATCGGGTTTTGGTTTTAATGAAAGATAATCTTTTAAATCTTCTTGCTTTCTTTTATCTTTTTCTTGAATAAGAATATTGGGGAGATTCGAAAGGTCTTTAATTTTAAAGATAAAGTTAAATATTTGAGAAAACTTTTTTTCATCAGTTGGCAAAAAACATCCTGTTAAAGCGGTTTTTAGATTAGGATTTTTTATCCTAATCGTTTCGAAAAGTTTTTTAAAACTATAAACTCGGTTTACCGCTGATTGACGGACAGAACACATATTTACAATTACTAAATCAGCCAGGTCTATTTTATTTGTTTTTTGATATTCAAGACATTCCAAGATTCCAGCAATTTTTTCGCTGTCACTTTTATTCATCTGACATCCATAGGTAATAATGTGATATTTCATAATATGGTTATTTTAAACCTTTCTTTTCTTTTTTTCAATCTAAAAAGAGGGGACACCTCTTTTTAGCGAATATTAAAGAAATGGGATTAATTTATTTTTTTGAATTATTTATTTAAAAAAATTTACTCCATTTTTAAAAATTTTTATTCCATCAGACTCATCGGGTATTTCTCTTCCTTCTCTTACGAATTTTTCTTTTAAAAAGGTCCAATGAGGCAATTGTGTAAAAGTTATTGCTCTCTCAGGATGAGGCATCAAACCAAGGATTTTTCCTGTTTCGTCTGTAATCCCAGCGATATTTTCTAAAGAGCCATTAGGGTTTGCCGGAAGATTTTGGTATTTACAAATTTCCCCATCAATATATTTTGCCGCAATAAGATTTTTTCTTTTTATTTGATCTAAAATCTCCTGACTGGCATAAAAGTTTCCCTCCCCATGGGCTATTGGTAGAGAAATCTTTCCTACGTCTTTTGTCCAGAGACTTTTTTTACCAAAATCTAAATCTACCCATCTATCTGAATATCTCGCAGAATCATTATGATTTAAAGCAACTTGTCTTTGTCCATATTGTCCATTTATTGCAGGCAAAAGCCCAAGATTAACTAAAACTTGGAACCCATTACAAATCCCAATCACTAATTTATCATCCTTAATAAATCTTTCTATTCCTAAGTTATTTTTAATCTTCCAAGCTAGGGCATTTCCAGAGCCAGTATCATCTCCGTACGAGAAACCTCCTGGAAATGCAATAATTTGATAATGATCTATTTTTTTGGGCGTTTCGATTAAATCATTTATATGAATCAGATCTGCTTTTGCGCCAGCTTTTTCAAATGCAAATTTTGTTTCTTCGTCGCAATTTATTCCGTATCCTATCAAAACTAAAACTTTTGGATTTATCATTTTAATAATTTTTAAATGTTGATTTATATGATTCAGTCATTTTATCAATAGTGGTATCTATTACACTTTTTTCTTCTTTTGTTATTATAAATTTATTATCGTTTCTTATTTTACCAATTATTGCAAATATATTTTGCTCCATTATTTTTTCAAATTTTTCTTTATTCTTAGGATTAATAGTTACAATTAGCCTTCCCATACTTTCTGCATATAAAATGGAATCATTTTTTGGACAACTATTTGGAATCTTTTTTAATTCAATTTCCATTCCTAATTGCCCCGCAATCGCACTTTTTGCTAAAGCTATTCCTAGTCCACCTATATGGACACTTATGGCAGAAGCAATTAATCCTTTTTCAACCGCTCTGGAAAAGGCTCTATAAATTTTAATATTTGTTTTTGCATCAACCTTTGGAATATTATTTCCAACATATTTTTCCTTTTTTTCTTGTTCTCCTTTCATTGCAAAATATTCGCTTCCACCCAACTCATTGTAAGTAAATCCGAGAACATATATTAAATCATCTTTAAATTTTGAGTCAATAGAAATCGTTTTTTCTACGTCTTTTATTACTCCTATCGTCGAAATTAACAAAGTCGGAAGAACAGAAATTTTTATTGGATTTCCAAATTCATCAAATCCTTTAAAATCATTAAACATACTGTCTTTTCCAGAAATAAAAGGTGTTTCAAACTTTGTCGCATAATCATAACAGGCCTGACAAGCTCTTTTTAGTTGTCCCAACCTTTCGGGTTCAGTAGAACTACACCAACAAAAATTATCTAATAATGCAAGATGTTCCAAATCTGCTCCTGTAGCAATAGCATTTCTTATTGCCGTATCAATTGCGCATGCCGCCATATTATAAGGATCAACATCGCTATATAAAGGGTTAAGTCCTTGTGATAAAACGATTGCTTTGTTTGAATCAAGTCTTGGTTTTATTACAGTTGCCTCACCATTTACTCTTCCTCTTCCTTGGAGTGGTTTAATAACACTTCCACCTTGAACTTCATGGTCATATTGTTGAGAAATGAATTCAAAACTTGTGATATTTTGTCTTTTTAACATGGTAAGTAAAGAATCTGTTAAATTTCCTAAACATTCAAAATTTGGTTCCTCATAATTTTTTTTCGTAAAAGTCGTTTTAATTGGTCTCGGTGGAAGTCCAGTATGTAAAAATTTCATATCAATATCCATAATATTATTTCCATGGTAATCAACAATACATTTTCCAGAATTTGTAAATTCGCCAATAACCGTTGCTTCAACTCCTCTTCTTCTCATTAAATTGTAAAAATTAATCCATTTTTCTTTTGGAACCGCTAAAGTCATTCTTTCCTGTGATTCTGAAATCCATATTTCCCAAGGAGCAAGTCCAGGATATTTTAATGGAATTTTATCTAAATTAACATGGCATCCACCGGATTCTTTTGCCATTTCTGCAACAGAACAAGATAGTCCGCCAGCACCATTATCAGTTATGCTGTTATATAGTCCTTTGTCTCTTGCTTCTTTAATGATTGCATCGCTTTCTTTTTTTTGAGTTATAGGATCTCCTATTTGAACGGCAGTTGCAGGACTCCCAGAATCAATTGCCTCTGATGAGAAAGTTGCGCCATGAATTCCATCTTTCCCAACCCTCCCTCCAACCATCACGATATAATCTCCGATTTTTGCTTGCTTTTCATGCATTTGTTTTCCATTTTTTTCTCTTGGGATTAAACCAATGGTTCCGACAAAAACCAATGGCTTCCCTTTATAGCATTTATTAAAAAAAATAAATCCCTGCGTAGTTGGTATTCCGGAACAATTTCCACCGACATTGATTCCTTCAATAACCCCATTCATTATCCTTTTTGAAGATAACATTTTTTGAGTTTTATTTTTTCCTTTATATAAATCTCTTGTATCATTGGGGTCCGCAAAACAAAATCCATATCTATTAACAATCGGTTTTGCTCCCATTCCAAAACCCATTGGGTCTCTATTAACCCCAACAATTCCGGTTATTGCTCCACCAAATGGATCAAGAGCGCTTGGAGAATTATGAGTTTCAACTTTGTCACAAACTAAAAATTCATCATCAAATATTATTCCTCCGGCATTGTCAGTAAATACTGAAACACAAAAATCATTAGCGCCTTTTTTCTTTCGAATTTCATTTGTTGCTCCCTTAATAAATGTTGAAAACAATCCCTCTCTAAATTCATCAATAGAATCAGCAAAGATTGTGTGTTTACAATGTTCACTCCATGTTTGGGCAATCGATTCTAGCTCAACATCGGTTGGATTTCTACCCAAACCTTTAAAATAATTTTGAACAGATTTCATATAAGTTAAATCCATTGACAAGGGCCCTCTTCTAGTTCCATCAGAATTTGCAATTCCTTGTTTACCGATTATCATTAGCTGTTCATCGTTGGCTGTTAATATATCTATCGACCCCACAACTAATTCTTCATGAAGCCTTACTCTGGGAATGATTATTTCCATTCCTTTGTCCTTTTTAAATTCATTATAGGTTTTAATAGAAACCCTTTGAATTAAAGGATTTGAAAAAGAATCGCCAATTTTAATGGCGTCTTCTTTTTTAAATTTCCCAGATAAAAATATTATCTGGGAACTATAGACGGTTTGACCTTCAAAAGTTTTTTTAAAACGGTCTTCTATAATTTCTTTTGCCGTAGTTCCAATATTGTCAGTTACACATGGTAAAAAACCGATTTCAATTGCATAATTGAATTTTTCCGGCGCTTTGGGCTGATTTATTCCAACTTCTTGTGTTACAGGATTAGAAAGCATAGAAGCAACAGAATTTAATTCTTTTTCTTCAAGAGAGATATCAATTGTATAGACATCGACAAGACTTATGTCATCAACCCAAAAACCCATTGATTGTATTTTTCTTTTTTTTACTTTTGCCCTTGCGTCTTCGGTTTTTGTAATAACTTCTATTCTATTTGCCATTTTATTGATATATAAAATTAGGGTAGAATTATATTTTCCCATTAACTTCTTTTAGAATCTTTTCAAGAAATTTTTTCTTGGTTATTTTTTCCATCTTATTACCTCGCATCCTTATATTAAGAAAATTGCTTTTCATTTCTTTGTCCCCGATAACCAAAATATAAGGGATTTTTTGTTTTTCCGCTTTTCTAACTTTATAAGAAATAGTTTCATTTAAGTCATCTATTTGAACCCTAAAGCCATTGTTTTCAAATTCTTGTCCCAATTTTTTGGTTATCGCTAAGTGTTTTTTTCCCACCGGCGTTAAATATATTTGAACTGGTGCCAGCCAAAGAGGAAAGTTGCCGGCATAATGTTCAATTAAGACGCCGATAAATCTCTCTAAGGAGCCGAGCAGGGCGCGATGAATCATGATTGGTTGTTCCTTTTTACCTTGATTGTTAATATAATTAACATCAAATTTTTCCGGGAGATTAAAGTCAACTTGGATAGT
>Ga0265595_1000963_pt1 | contig 23735 bp, 29 predicted proteins | sample saktaG_15_FD_190148 | JGI IMG/M metagenome (GOLD analysis project Ga0265595, IMG submission 190148) | Saline water microbial communities from Sakinaw Lake, British Columbia, Canada - sak_2013_06_06_50m | ecosystem: Environmental > Aquatic > Non-marine Saline and Alkaline > Saline ...
TACCCCAGTCACTCCTGCCAGCATACACCATATCTTTAAAAATAAAATCAGTAAACTCTTTATGTTCCTCCTGTATAAATTCCAAACAGAACCTATCCTTTATTGCACTTGTCTTCTTCTCCCCCCAATTACCAGCAGTATTCTTCACAGCATTATTAATCGTTTCATTTTCCCACTTTTCAAAGAAGTAATATTCATTCTTCAGTTCCAAAACCTTTGAAGGCGACACCAAAGAAGAACTAATTGAAGAGTTTTGAAGATAATACATTCCCACTACAACCCCACACATACACAAAGTTGCGATAACCAAATACATTGAAAAGAATTGGCCCCTTTTTCGAAGATTCGTCTGAGGAAAACTCGAAAATTTTTCCTTTAAAAAATTTACTCTCTTTCTAAGATTTATCATCCCGCTACCATCCCCCCGCCGGGCAAGTCGCTATCAATAACAGGGTCGTAAATCGCATTAGGTTTCACTATTTTCGCCTTAGCCAACTCAGAATAATAAAAATCTCTCGCCGTCCTAACATTATTATTTAACTGATAATTAATAAGAGCTTTCCTATAAATAGCAAAATTATTCATATAAGAATAAACATCTAAGATGCCAGTTTGTTTTTCATCCGCTATCTTAACCCCATCATGAATATTTGAAAACTTTTTTACCAACCCAGAACCAATAATAAAGATAAATAAAATTATAACTACTATAATTGTTGCAACAAAAGCAGTTATGAACTTTCCTAATACTGCCGATTTATTAAAATTCATGGTTAACTAAAACCTCTATATTTAATTTCTCATCTTGTCCATCCACAATAACAGGATAAACCTCACTAAAATACCCTGGCTCGTATTTCTTAACACTTTCACCAGCCGTATTTACATACATCTCTCGAATCCATAGCAATCCAGAATCCCCATCTTTATACTTTTTCCCCGAAACGCTGACATTAATATAAAACCTTCCTGAATTATAAATTCCACAATACTCTAAAATCTTATTTTCATATCCCTCAAAATTATTGGCAATAAACATCCCATTCGGAGATAAACAATTAACCACATTAACCGCCATTATCCTAGCCTCAACATCCCTCACATCAACATAATAATCATAAAAGACAGCAGCAACCCCCAAGACAACCAAAGCAATAAAAGATATTAACATAAGCCTGTAAATCATCAATATCCCTTCCCCCATAACGCCCTTCTTTCCAAGTCTAATTCGATTCATCATCTTACATTAACAACAAACCTATCCTCCTTTTCCACCACACTTACAGAATATTTTGAGAAATATTCGTAACCTTTTGAAAACTTAAGATTGTCGATTAATGCCAATACTTTCCCATTCTCAATCTTAAGACCATTAATCTGTCCGTTCATATTAAGTCTATTAACACTAAAACTCATCCCCTTTTCAGCAGAGTCGATTAACAATGCAATTTCCTTTTCAACAACCTGTTGTTTAACTTCCTTAGAATTAACCCTTCCAGCAGTAACATAAAAAAACAATGCAAAGATTAACCCAATTAAGATTAAGTGTATGATTATTTCATACATTAATTCTCCGGATTTTTTCTGAAGATTCATCTGAGGAAAACACGAAAATCTTTGATTTACTTTTGTTTTGCTTTTCATGTTTAGGTTTGTTTAAGCAGGGATTGACTCTATCGTGCATTTAAGTTGCTGGTTTGTTTGGTGAGGAACTAAGATCATAAAACGATGGTTCTGGAATAAAACTGAACCTGTAGCAGAAACAACAGAAATAATCAAGTCTCCCTTATTCGCATCGAAATAAGGATCATAAACAACATTATTCGCAAAATCAAATCCGTTCATCTTTCGAGTATTAAATGGTTGGTTTGTTAAAATAAGCCCAGGATTATCCCACCTAAATATGTATTGGCCGTATGTCTGGCCTGTGTCCCCATATTCCAAAGTAAGATATTTTCTCCAGTCAAAATAGGTATCAGAATCTTGTATATATGTTTTAACATACTTCTTAATAATAGCATCATATTCAAACTGTAATGCATCAAATTGCTCTGGTGTAATTCTTCTATTCAACTTGTTTCTAATCGCCCATTGAGCCAATTCCTTGTCAATCACGGACAATTTGTTATTAACCTCTTCCAGACTAATATCAAGGTTAGCTATAGCCTCTAAATCATTATCCGACTCTTCTTTATACTTTAAAAAATGAGCTTTCATTTCCATTAAATCTGTCTTATTTTTCGCTAACTCTGCCTGTCTCTCTTTTTCCCATTGTTCTTCGCCAACAATTAAAACAGATTGAATCTCTTCTTCTTTCTTTATGGCATCGCTTTGAGTTTTTGCCAAACTCTCGGCTTTTTCAAACTCTCCATCAGGAATTTTATAAGAGGGCGTATAGTAATCTCTCACATCATTGCTAAAAGTAATTCTTGCACAATCAAGGCAATAAAAGGATTGTCCAATAGCCACCGGCCCATAAAGCTGAGACTTTCCTTCTCCAAACAAATACCAACATTGAGCCATGGTATCCATTATTAATTCGCCTGCTTTATCATAATCTTCAAAGTCAATAGTCACAACTTGGGTCTTGCACTTAAATGGGGCGTTCTCCTGCAACCACTTTATTCCATTTCCAAAATTTCCGCTTCTCAGCAAAATACTCTGCCTGCAAGTCTGCCAATCAATCTGATCCTGATCAAAATATTCATGGAAAATCCAATACATAGAAATAGATAAAACGATTAATCCAAGCATTAAAGGAACAATCCAGTCATATATCCCACTTCCCTCTTTTGATTTCATAAAAAACAAATGAATAGAATATTAATAAATCTAACTATAACACCCCAAACATCTTCATAAGGGCCCAAGTAGTGGCAGCAAGAATCCCAAGTAAAATAATAATCTTATAAACCATGTCAGTATCCGCTCCCCTTTTTCGAAGATTCGTCTGAGGAAAACTCGAAAATTTTTCTCTGAAAAAATTTACTTTTTTATTCATCATTTTGTATCAAAAACATACTCCTTGTTTATTTTCCTAATAAAAGCCTTTTCTCCCTGCCCAAGAACCCACTGTTCTTCTGACGATTTAGAGGACTTTGCAGGAGCACTTAAACCTAAGCAGTATTTTTCCTTGCAGATAACTTCTTTTTTAAACATACACACACAAATAGAATTAGTTGGGAAGTAATCCAACGTCCCAACTTCCTCCTTTCCATTTACCTCCATGCTAAAACTTCTCTTACTCCCAAAATAGATTACATAAAAATGAATATCCTTTTCCTGTTGCCATATTTCAAACTCTCCAACAGCATCACCGCCTTTGTTTACAATATCCATCTGTTGTTTTAATGTGCCAAAATAACTCTTCATAATTTCGTCATTTTTATCATATCCAAAACCCAAAATAGATACAAATAAAGTCAAGAGAATAAATATAGCACCTCCAGAAAGAATAATTTCAATAATCTCGCTTGTCTCTAGTGCTGCCCGTTTATTATATTTTGATTTCATCTGCATTTTTTATCTAAGAAGTCTTTTATTAATTTTATTTTGTTTGCCTGCTCTTTGTCTACTACATATTTAGCCTTATAATCAAGATCATACAAATAGGAATTATCCGGATTGCTTCTGTCAAATCTTTTCCACCCCTTGGTCTTGTCATATTTCCAAAAATCCAGCCTCCAAATATTATTTTCTAAATAAGAATTAACCCCATATTTATCTCCTTTATCAGATTCAGCATAAAAAATTACAATGCCTCCGGATTTTTCTGCCAAGAAATCAAAAGTATTCCCTTCAAAATTTATGCTTTTAGAAAAAGAATTCTCAATAGCACTTTTTAATTTGCTCTGCTCAGAAGTCATTGATTCTGGTTTTATCACAACTCTGCTGCTCTTCATATCCTTGGAATAATAAATAGATGTCCCATCATAAAAATAATATCCTGCCAAAAGCGATGTTTTCTTTTTTGTATCTATATTATCTGAAATAGAAACAACGACACCAGAATCTGTAAAACCAATTTCATAATTTCCACCATCTAACTTTCCCCCAAAATCCCCTGTGAAATCTAAATTAATTTTTTCTGAATACTCCTTAATAAGGTTAAATATTATTTTTTCAGATTGCCTGTTTGCAGTTTCTTCATAAACCGTCCCGACTTCCTGGTTAATATTAGTCCAATCCGCAAACATTTCAACCTTACTACGCGCATCCTGTGTTGCAATCTTCCCTTTAAAAAACACATCCCCCGAAACCCGGTCTTTTCCTTTTAACTCAGATAAATATTCCTTTTGAAATCTATCATTGGCAGTATAAATATCACTTCCACCATTGTTATAATGAGTAACGTCAACAAAAGCCCAATAAACTTTTCTTGCAGACCATTGCCAATAATTAAAGACAGAACTAAACCTAAAATAAAGAATTTGCTGCGCATGCCCTCCTCCGGGAGCCATAGTCACCTGGTAATAATTTTCATAAACATAAAGATTACTAAAATCATCAGACCTTAATGCATAACTTCCCTTCCCACCATCCATATCAATCTTGCACTCTTTCCCCGCCAGAGTCATATTCCCGTAACCAACTCCAGGAACTTCAACTCTTAACTGCCCGCTAGTTGTTGCCTGTTGTCCCCATCCGAAATAAGATAAAACATTATCAAACCAACCACTTAATTTATCCTTTAGAGGTATTAATGTTCCACCAATAAGCCCAATCGCAACCAAAGCAATAACAAAAAGAGCTAAAACTATTGTGACTATTTCCTTAACTGTCCAACCCTCAGACGCCTTTTTCCCAAGGCTAACTACCCTTCTCATATTAATAATAAGATGATTCTCCCAAATCTAAGCATTTTTTTAATTGAGTCTAAAATCTTTGTTCCACCACCGAGATATAAATAAACAACAACACCAGCCCCCACCACAAAAAGAAGAAGAGCGATAATAATATTCACAGATTCCCATTGCATCTGCCCCTCACGATTCTTAAATCCAAGACCATTAAAAAAACTTTTCAAAAACCCCCTCCTCTTTTTATTAAACATAAAAAATACAGAATAAGTTAATTAATAAATTTAATGTTTAAAGTAAGTGCGTCTAATAACTCTCCAATGCTTCCAAGAAAAAATTCTTGCCACTACAAGCATCAATAAATCGTAGACCAAGAATTCTAGCCCAAACAAAAACCAAACAATAAATACAGAACGATCAATAAAAAAATCATAAAATCATCATAAAATCCAACTAGACTGTTGTCTTCCACTCGCAAACTTGCTTGGCATTATTCTTACAGGACTGTTCATTATTACTCAAAGAGGCACACTCAACACCATTTGGCTGGCAATTCATCGGAATTGAGCCTGCTAGATTGGAAGTAGTAGCAGCAGTATAATTACAAACAAGATTTGCAGCCAGACAATCGGCTGGTGTTGTTAGACCACTGCACTCCTTCGTCCCTTTTACACAACTTCCAGTAACAGCTACAGGGGAACGCTCATCATTATATACAACTGACTTTGATAACTCAATACACTGAGTAGTGGGAATCTTATCACCCGGGCAAGCCACAAATCCTAAGTCAGGAACATTAACAGCAAGATCATGGCAAGTCCCAGTTATCTTCTTGCCATCTCCGAGATCAACTTCCTGTTTTAATCCACAAAACTCATTTAACCTTCCCCAGTCACAAGAAATATCACAAACCTGCTTAATTGTATCGGCATTAGCACCACCACCAGTATACGCACTAGTTGTTGTCCTAAATATGCTCCAGTTAGTATAAAGCCCCCAAATTAAAAAAATCATAAGAGCAAGCCCTAAAACAACAGCAATAACAAGAGCCATAATCGATGTTTCCCCTTTTTTTTCAAACATAATATTTCCATACTTCCTTTATTTATAAATCTTACTAACACTTAACCCCCGCACAATCCAAGACCTCAATTCGCCCAGATGAGAATTCATCCACTCTAAATTCATCACAAGTCATCTGTTTTGAGTTATTTCCAAAATCAACTGCTCTTTTTTCACAGCAATAACTATACTTACTATCCACATTAAATAACGAATTGCATTTCCCCACAACAACATCAATATTGCTGTCATCCTCCTGCGAATTAAGAAACCTCTTAAAAAAACTTGTTTGCGTCGCAAGAAAAATAATCAAAATAGTCATAACAGCAATACTCAAGATAATTAACAAAACAGTTTCAATCGTAACTGTTAATCCCTTTTTTCGAATTGAATGAGTAAAACATGAAAATTTTTCTTTTGAAAAATTTACTTTTTTTCCAACCATAGTAATTATAAAAATAGATTATTAATAAAGCTTTCTCATTTTTTAGTATCTCTAATTATTCTGTTTAAACTAAATATATCTCTAATATAAAATCACAACAATCCATTATCAATAAATTGCTCACCGAAGGAGTATTGAAATTACTTAATTAATAAATCTTTGATCTAACATCCCCCTAGAAGATTAACATTACCAAATTACCTTCATTTAGCCCATCAAAACTAATGACCCTCAACCCCCGAGGACAAGCATTACTAAAAATCGCCCAGTCACGAGCGATACTAAAACCCTAACAGTCACAGAACTAAACCAACCCCGCCAAAGCAACAGCCCCAACCAACGTCAAACCAACAACCGCAGCGCCAGCAATAATAAAATACAAAATAATAGTATACTTCAAATTCTTTCCTGTCTCACTTGTAGTCTGTAAAACATCTCTTCCAGATTTAATAGTAACTAAAGTTGATGTTAGTATAAAGACAATCTCAACCAAATACAAACCAATAGCAATCTGTAAGAAGTAAGTAGGTATCATCTTAGTAATATCAAAAATACCCAGAATACTTTGAATGTTGCCCATATCCGTTAAACCTCCAGAATTAAAACCACCATCCATAAACATCGAAGCCAATGTTCCTAAAATTGTAGTAATCATCCCAGACAACCCAACAACAATTCCAGCCAACAAAGGAGCTAAGAATGTCATGTTACTCTTCATATCAGAAATAATATCCGCCAATAAATCATTTAATCTTTCATTAATCTTCCTTATATTCTTAACATACTCAGAAATACTCATCAAACTTCTCGCAGCAACCTTCAATCCTTTTTTAACAGACTCTACTAAAATCTCCATAGAAGTTGCAATCAATTGAGAAGGATAGAAAATTACAGCTCCCCTCTTAGGATTAAATAAAGCCTGTTGAACACTCATTCCCAGCTGTTGTATATTTTCATTAACAATCCTAAAGAAACCTTCCGTCGCTGTTCCTTTTACAGAATCAGATACTTTCAAAAAAGCAATTTCTGCAGGCATACCATCCCCGATTCTATTCCCAAGCTGAAATAATGAAGAAGTAAATTCATTTTCAACTTCTTTATACTGCTCTCTAGATTTTATCAACTCTTTCGTTTTAATCTGATAAGCAATAATAAAGAAAAATGCAATTGAAACAGGAACGAACAAACTCAATATTAAGGACAATGCTCCATTCGGCCCTGCAACCACTTTCCCACCTTCAGTTAAAATTCCAAAAACACCCGAATTTCCTAAAAAACTCAAACCAAGAGAGGTATAGGAATAATCTCTGGCCATATTTAACCATAAAGGAAGAGGAGTAAAAGCCCATAGCAAAGGAAGAATTCCAATTAAAAAGAATGGAAATACTACCAAGCCAGAAATAAGATACGGTTTTTTAGAAGCATATTTTGGATACAATGGATTTTTCTCTAGCAAAGAAGCCTCACCATACCCTCCAGGCCTAGACATCATAACCCCTTGAGTTAAAAAAACAACCATTAAAGGAACAAGCACATTAAAGATAATCATTACATGCCACCACTTTATTGCCCCAGAAAGCATAGTTGAAGCCAAAGGCAAAATTGCTAAAGCCAAAGTAGGAAGAACAATTCCAAGCATATAAACATTAGTCAAAGGAGATTTAACATCATGAGTATATTTCAACATCTTATCATAAACGCCATCTAAAATAACTTGCAATGATTTCTCCAGGACGGCAATTCTTCTTTCCTCACTTGGCTCATATAAGCTGGATTCAATCAAATGAAATGCTTCAATAAATTCCAAAGAATAATCTCTCCAAATCTCCAAATAAGCATCAACACTATCTTTAATTGAAGAATACTTCCCAACCTCAACATCCCAAAAGATTTTTCTAAAGTCCAAAGCTAACGGCTCTTGCAAATGCTCTGCTGCAAAAGCAATTGCTTTCTCAAAATTACTTGTATGCTTCATGTAAATTACAATATACAAAATAGCAGGCACCATTTGAGATGAGGCTTTCAATCTCCATTGCAACGCCAATCTTTCTGGAGTTCTATAAGCATAATAAAATAAAAATATTGAAAGTAAAACCATTAAAAAAGCAAGCCCTACTGAAAAGACATCAAATAAAAGCCACATTGATAAAAATATCAAAGTTCCTCCAAATAAAGTAATGAATAATACCATAATAGAAAAAACAACAACCTCGCTAGCACTTAGATCTAAATGAGCAACTTCTATAGCTCTTTCAATCTTTTCTCCATCTTTTTTAGAAGGTTTTATTGTAAATAAATTCCCAAAAGCCTTACACCACTTTTCATATCTAGAAAATTGTGGAGCCATTGAATCCTTAAAGGTCTCGTAACTCTGTGAAAAACTTCCTGAATCATTTTTCATCTGGCTTTCTATCTTCGCCCCATATTTCTTTAATATATCCTCTGTACTTGGTTTACTCATTTTAGTTTTCCTCCATTGAAATGAAAACTCGAAAATCTTTGATTTACTTTTTTCATTTTAGTTTTCCTCCATTGAAATGAAAACTCGAAACATTTTTCAAATGTTACTTTATTCATTTCCCCCTCTCTTTTTTTAACCAATAATCCACAGCAATATCAATAAACTGCTTCTTATTAGTATACTTTAATTTATTCTCTTTTTTATTAATAAACTCTTCTACTTCTTTCAAAAGCTCAGAGTCTATCTTCACCACACCATTTACACTACTTTTTTCCTTTATCATAGTTACCACTAGTAACCTATAGTTACTATATAAATTTATTTAGTGGCCAAGAACAAGCCTAAAACCCTAATTTTTTATAAACCTTTAATAATCTTTCCTTAACTTCCTTATCCTCTTCAGAAATAGAATTATATCTCTCCGCTGCACTCTCGTATAAGTCCTTTGCTTTAATAATATCTTTTTTCTCAATGGCCTTCTCAGACTTTTCAATAGTCTGAATAATCTCACTCATCAAAGGACTTTTCTTGGCCTTCTGCTCTGCTTCTTCTTTACATTTTATTTCCTTCTCTGCCTTTCTCTGTCTTTCTTTCTCGTCCCTTAGCTTCTTTTCTTTCTCCTCTTTAGCCTTAATCTCCAACTCTCTTCTTTTTTGTCTTTCTTTTTCTTCCTTTGCTCTTTTTTCTTGCTCTAGTTTTTTCTGCTTTTCTTTCTCCTCTTTCCTCTTCCTCTCATCTTCAACTTTAATCAACCGCTGTTTTTCAGCTTTCAATCTATAAGCCCTATACCTCTTCCTTAATCCACTTACCCATATACCAAAATTACTTACGCTCTTCTCTTCCCCCTCTTTAGAAACATCTTTCTTTTGCTCTTCCTTCTTTACTACTTTAATTTCTTTTTTATTAATTTCCTTTCTTGATTGTGAGTTTTTTTTTATAAAAAAATAAGCTCCCAGACCAGCCCCCACAAGAATTATAACCATCAAGACAATATAAATCAAAGAAAAGCTACCCGCATTAAAGTCGCTTCCTAAACCCTCGCCTAAAATTGTATCATTGGAACGGAGAGTATCATTAGCGTCAACCTGAACCTCTTCAAATTTCTTAACGAAAACAAGCGCCTTATTTCCAGTAATACCCTCTAACGACACAAGAACATCATTCATGCTATCATCATCAACATCAAACATTTTCTCATCTCCAATATTAAATGTCGCTTGCTGTGGAGTAGAAGAAATATTAATAATTGCTTGAGTTAAACTCAAATTAACCAATTTCACATAATGCCACTCAGAAGAAATATTAATTTTCATTTGCTCATCTTTAGATAAATTCTTTGAATAACCAGAATAAAACTGATCACTAGTTAAAAGGTAGATGCTTGGCCCACCTACAGCGCCACCGCCTCCTCCACCGCCTCCATTATCATCACCTGATAATACAGCAGTCATAGTAAAACTCACAGCTTTATTCTCACTCATATTCACACTCTGGCTAGCAGAAGCAGTATATCCTGATTTAGAAGCACCCACAGTATAATTAGAATAATAAATATAATCAGTTCCATCAAAATAATATTCAGTTAATTCAAATCTAGCAGGTATTGTTCCTGTCCCAGAATAATTCCCAGTTACGCTAATCGTCGTATCAGCAACATTTGAGCTTGCATCCAAATACCATTTTCTGAATATCTCGCTTCCTGATTCAACATATTCCTTACTCTGGTTATATGTTGCATTAACAAACGAATTATTCAAGGAATTTGTTTGAGAAAAAGTATCATTAGCCCCATTTAAAGTAAAGATAGCACTTGCAAGAGTGTTATTGCTACTTCCCGCAATTATTACACCCTCCAAAATACTCCCATTGATACTAAAGATACTCAGCTGATTGTTATCCGAACTGACCATCTGAATCCCTCTGTCAACAGAAGTTATGGTCAGGTTAGATACAATATTACTCGAAGAAGAATCAAATTTAAATCCATACATAGACCCCGAAGAGATAGTCAAACCAATTAGACTATTATTTGAACTAGCCTCGACATAAATCCCTGAAACAGAATCACTCTCTGCATTTATATTTGTTAAATTATTATTATTTGAACTTTTGAGATAAACTCCATAATTATTTAAGTTTGCGGTTATGTTTGAAAGTTGATTGTTGTTTGAACTTGATAAAAGATAGATTCCAGAATTGATATTTGTGTTTGCGGTTATGTTTGAAAGTTGATTGTTGTTTGAACTTGATAAAAGATAGAGCCCATAAAAAGTATTTGAATTTGCAGTTATATCTGTAAGTTGATTGTTTGAGCTTGATTCAAGAGAGAGTCCATAAGTATTTGTGTTTGCGGTTATGTTTGAAAGTTGATTGTTGTTTGAACTTGATAAAAGATAGAGCCCAAAACTATTTGTGTTTGCGGTTATGTTTGATAGAGTGTTGTTTGAACTTGAAGAAAGATAGAGCCCAAAACTATTTGTGTTTGCGGTTATGTTTGATAGAGTGTTGTTTGAACTTGAAGAAAGATAGAGCCCAATATAAAACTCAGTGATAGTTTTAAAATTCTTAACAGTAATATTTATTAACCCCTGAGCATTAATGCCCCGAGTATTCAAACTATTATTCCCAAACAAATCAAACCCTGCCCCATCCAGCACAACACTATCAGCAGTAATATTCAAACATGCCTCAAATGCCCCAACCCCACTAGCATTAATACTCTGATTCAACGCATAACTCCCAGATTCGTTAATCGTCCCACACTGATAAACTTCTCCCAAGTCATTAACCGCCGTCCCCCCAAAAACACCAAACTCAGAAGCTCCTGTTTCAAAAAGATTGTCCCATAAAGAATTTCCCGTAATCTTCATAAAAGATAACCCTAAAATTAATGCAATAACAACCACAACAAGGACAATTTCAATCACTCTTTTTCTCATCTTATTTATTAATTATTATAGTTTATAAAACTTACAATCCAACTCTTTTGCTTTCTCTCTCTAACCAATTCTTCCATTCTGGAAAAACTCTATCGCTCGAAGGCAAACCAATCTCACTTGTAATCTTGTCAGAAATCTGATGGAAAGCATTATTACTTAAAACAGTAAATTCAGCTTCTAATAAATCTGGTTTATTCATCTTCTCAGCAAACTTAACTGTCTCCTCTTTAATCTTCTGTCTTAAAACAACATTATCCCAGACAGCATCCCAATTCCCAGCCCACCCTTTAACATTACTCGCAATATCCTTAATAATCTCCGAATCTCCATTAATCAAATCCTCACTTGGCTTCAGCATATCAGCCTCAACATCATATTTCATTAAATCAACAAACCCGCCCTCCTCCAAAGGATCCTTATTCCAATGCTTTCTAACTTCTGCAATTTCTAAAACTCTCCTCCACGAATGCAAACCGTCCGGCGTTTTAATCGGATTTGCAACAACAATTAAATCAGTCGCTTTAAACGAAGTAATTGGAACACCCAAGTCATTTACAACCCTATCAAAAACAGAATACGGACTTCCACCATGAATAGTTCCTGCAACAACATTTGCCAAAGCACCAACCCTCATAGCCTCATACAATGCCTTCGCTTCCTGGCTTCTTATTTCTCCAACAATTAGACTAGAATCTCCCAATCTCAATGAAGCCCTTATCCCCTCTTCAGCACTAACTTCTGTAGTCTCTCCTGTCAAAGCACTCCTAACTTTCATACTTAAAATATCATAATTTAATCTTCTCAATTCTTCAATAGGCAATTCTAAAGTATCCTCTATAGTAATTATCCTATACTTGGGCATTATCTCCAACAATAAACTTCCAAGAAAAGAAGTCTTACCAGAGCTTCTTGTTCCAGCAACAAGTATTGTCCTAGAACCATCAATAATAAAACTCATCAAGCCCGCACCCAGCCCATTAATCATTTTATTTTTAATAAATAAAGGCAATGTCCACGGTTTACTTCTATGCCTTCTTAATGTATAAGCCAAACCACTATGAGACAAAGGCTGCTGAACAATTGCAACTCTTGCTGCAAAATTATTCAAATACAAAGAAGTATCCAGAATAGGGTTAGCTTCGTCCAATGCCCTCCCAGAAAGCATTCTAAATTTAGCCGCCCAAGATTCCGCATCTTCCTGAGAAGCATATAAGTTCGTATAGCATTCGTCGAATTCATTATGCCTTACAAAAACAGTTGAAACAGAAACAGGTGCGTTAATCATTATATCCTGCAAGTTATCATCTTGCAACAAAACCTCAATAATTCCAAAGCCAATCGTATGCCTTACTAAAATAGTAGCAAGTTTATTTACGTCTGAAAAGTTCAATGAAATATTTTTACTATTCGCCAAATCTTGAAGCAAATCTTTTGCAACATTTAAAAAAACCTGTCTGGTTCTTTCAGGATTTGTAAATTCTTCTGCAGTCGGTTTATGCTCAATTAAAACATTCCTCGCAAGATTTAAGAGTATATGGTGGTCCTCATCTAAAGAATACTCGGGAGGAGACAAATGATAAAACAACTTCCCCCTATTTGGTTGCTTAAAAATGGTAACCATACTCTTATCATACCCTTGAGCAATTTCATATTGTTTCAGTATTTCAGCGTCCTCAGGAACCTTAGAAATAAGCCGAGTAAATGTAAAGTTAGGCATAACATCCGCCCTAAACGCTTCCGAATAAACTTCCCTCTCGCTAATTTTATATCTATCAAAGAATGGCTTTAACTTTCTAATCAAACTAAGATTATCCAAGAATCCAAGAACCTTTTCCAAAAGTCTAATATAACCTTCCCTATACTTGTCTTCGTTATTAAGCAAAGATTTTTGTTCGAAATAAAGTCCCTTTAACTCCCTATAAGTCTTTGCAGGATCTGATTTAAGACACTCATTAATAAGATGGTTAAGAGAAGCGTAAGCCTCTTGCATCAAGTTTCCGGTCATGCTCAGTTTTGCCTGGCTCAGAATTTTTTCCTGTTTAATCAAAAACTCATAAATCTGTCCAATTTCAATGAGCATTTTAACCTGCTCAAAGTCATAGCTATAATTCCTCTGTTGAACAAAAACAATTCTTGAAACATTTGCATCATCTTTTAAACTGTCGATTGTCCTAGCCATAACTACCCCGCTATCCGCAATAGATGGAACTTCGGGAGCACCAAGATAATTAATATACATTACATTTTCCCCAGATTCTCGAATAACCTCATAAGAATACAAAGGACTTTTATCTTTAAACATCATTTTTTGTTTTTTGAAATAAAACGAAAATACGAAAATCTTCAGTTTACTTCTTTTTTATCACCTTAAAATTAATAGAAGCAGTGGTTTATAATAATTATTGTTATAAGAAAACATTATAAACCATACCTCCCTAAGATAATTATGGCAGAACCCCAAACCCAAGAAGCATCTGTTCAATTTCTTCTTTCAGATTTCAATACAAGATTAAGAGATATAGAAGAGAGAAACAGACTGATGAAAGAGAGACTCATTTTACTAAGCCAAAATTTCATCGAGTCTAAACAAAAGTCAGATGATGAAATTGAAGAGATTAAAAAGAATATATTTACCATAAAAAAAGATGTTGAAAAATTAAAATCAACAATTCAAGGGATAGTGGAAATCTCTGACAGCTATGTAAAGAAGCAGGAAGTTGCAGTAATTGAAAGAATGCTAAGAGACTTTCAACCCCTAGAGTTTGTAAGAGAAAAAGACTTAATAGATTTAGTTAAAAAAGAAGTATTAAATCAAAAAAAGCAAGAAATAAAAACTACTAAATCCATAAAAAAGAGCAATGTCGACACTTGATTCCGTAACCCAAATGCAGCAAAGAGGCATAACCGATACAGATATAATTACAAGTCTCAGAAATCAGGGAGTTTCACCTCAAGAAATTAATGACGCATTAAATCAGGCAAAAGTAAAAAGTGCCGTTTATGATAATCCTGCTTCAGGTGGCTCAAATACCGAAGGAATGCAACAATCAATAATGCAAGACCCTTCACAAGACTTTTCTTCTCAAATCACTCAAACAACACAAACCCAATCGATGCAAAATCCTGAAATGTATCTTCCACAACCGCAATATCCGCAACAAGCAGCCCAACAACAGCAATATCAACAACAAATACCTCAGCAACAAATACCTCAAGAAGAACCCCAATACTATCCAGAAACACAGTACCAAGACAATTACTATCAGCCCCAACAAACGATGGATACAGATACAATAACTGAAATTGCAGAACAAATTGTTTCAGAAAAGTTTTCCCAATTCGAGAAAAAGACAGGAGACCTAGTATCCTTCAGAAATGATATTCAAGAAAGAATAAAAAACCTAGATGACAGATTAAGAAGAATAGAGAGTTCTATAGATAAACTACAACATGCAGTAATAGGAAAAATAGGCGAATTCGGAGACAATACCGAAGCAATACACAAAGACCTAGATAATCTTCACAATACTGTTTCAAAACTAATGAATCCTTTAATCGATAATTACAAAGAACTAAAGAGAATTACCCAGGATAAATAATCCTCTTTAATTTAGCCTAAAGTATAATGAAAAAAAGATTTCAAAAAAAAGTTTTTGCTACAATCACCTTCTCTATTATAGCATCAATCCTTTCAATTATTCACGGATTATTTTTTGACCTTGATTTTTCTCAAATAAAAAGGCTAACTATTGAAGGTTTTTTCTTCACATTCATACTAGTTTTTTCAGCCCTAATTATCTTAGAAAAAATATTCAATTTAGAAGAAGATGCTGAAATAGTAAATATAAAGAAGAGAATCAGCAAACTAGAGTTAAAAAAGAAATGAGTTCTTAAAGATTTATAAGAAAAATTTAATACTAAAACCCCACTAAAAATAACTAAGTCAAATTTAAGATACTAAACATAAAACAAGCCTACTTCTTAGCAACAACCCAAGAAACAATTCCAGCAATCACTAAAAGTAAAACAAGTCCAAACCAATCAGTATAAAACCAAGACTGAACCAAATCCCAATTAACAGCCCAATTAAATGTATATGCAGAAGAAATAACAAAGAATATAGCCAACAATGCAAGTAGTACCCATGCAATATATTTATTCTTAGTAAATGTTTCCAAATCTCCCTTAACAAATGCAATCATCACTAAAATCAAAAATACAGCAACAAAAAATACAGCAAACCAAGCAGAACTAAATGAAACAAAATCAACAAGAGAAACCTGCACAATAAAGAAAATAGCAAAAATAAGGGAAATCATCAAATGAACTCCTTTATTCTCTCCTAAAACCTTTGTCTTAGCGAGCAATGCATAAACAATTACAAAAACAAGTAAAAAACTAAGAATAGGCATAAAATAGGTCACGGCTGCTAACGAAACCATCTTATGATTTTACTGTTCCTCCGTTTGAAGAATGTGTAGCCCATACAATTACCCCGATAATAGCAGCCAATATAATCAAAGACCAAAAGTATTCATAAAACCACCAGCCTATTGAGAAATTATCGCCCCAAAAATTCCATGAAGTTAACGCCCATATAACAACACCAATCCCAGTAAACCAACCAACCCACTTCACAGCACTTCCTGCCTTCCCAGCATCATCATGATAAAAGAATCCAATTAAAATAATTACAACAAGAAAAATAGCTATACCAACTCCAAACTTAGGAAATATCTCCGCATAAAAAGTTGAGACAAAATCGAATTGTAATGCTAATAACCCAATAGCCATTGCAACAATTGCATCAATAGCTTTTTGCTGTCCTAATAATTTTGTCTTTTCTAAAATAGCAAACACAACAGCGAACATTAATAAAAATGGAATCACATAAGAAAAAACTCCCTGCTGAGCCCATAGGTTCAAAACATCCGTAATAGTCATCACCATATTATTTTAAGAAAAAACTTCTTTATAAAAGTTTCTTATTTATCCCCCTTTTTCCCGGTGCCAACCGCAACAGCAATTGCCCCTGCAATAATCGCCAACATTAAGATTGTTGAAAACCAGCCACTCCCAGACCCAGAAACCTGCGCATATAATGTCTCCCACAAACCAGTAACATAAAGAACAACACCGATAACAAATATCGCAGCCAAAATACCAAATGTAATCTTTAGTCCCTTGTTGTCTTTCCAAGACGTTTCACCTACAAACCCATACAAAACTAAAAATACAAGCATGACAACAACGCCTACAGCAAGCCAAGGAACAATTCCAACAATAATATCTCTTGGTTGTGGAACAGCTATTAAAATTAATGCAATCGCCAAAGCAACCAAAGCGTCAATCTGCCTTTTATCCTCTCCTAAAATTTTTGCTTTTTGTAAAATTGCAAAAATCAAAACAAACACAAGTAAAAAAGGAAGGATATAATTCATCATTAAGCCAGAACCGAAAATACCAGACTCCTGTGCCGAAGCAAAACCAATACTAAACAAAACACCAATACCACCCATAAAAGCTTTTTTCATAAAAAACATTAGAACTCAATGTATTTAAATTTAATTGAAGTCAAATTCAAATCATATCCGCTTCATCTAAAGGCATATCTTCATCTGTTCCAGTCTGCATAGGTACTGCATTTCTACTAATAAGAACAACATCACCTATAGCCTTAACAAATTGATGAGGTACAATAATTCCTCTCGCCCCTCCAAGAAGATTTCCAATACTTGAATCCCTTGAAACAACGATCCTCCATCCATCCACCTTATTATCAATAAGATTTACTTCCTCAATAATACCAAAGATATCTCCGCCATCGGTAAACACCTTTCTTCCAATGACTTCGCTCAGCCTTTTTATTTTCAACATATCCTATTCAAAAAAAACCCCATTTAAATACATTTCGCTAGTGCAGAATATAGAACCTAGAGGATATTATAACCTCTGAAAATAGAAATGATAACCTTCGCCCACAATAGATTTATAAAAAACCAGTATTTAGAATAACAATGGAAAAAGAATCAATCAAAGAAATCATAACAATCATAATAGCTGCAATCGTCCTCGCCCTTGCAGTTTCATTTCCAAATTCAACCATATTACTAACGACATCCATATTCTTCATAGTAATAATAGCCGTAAATGTCGTAGTAAAAAAAATAATAGCGTACAGCTTAGAAGCAAATGTTACAATAAAATTTTGGTCTTGGTACCAATATGGCTGGAGAAAGGATAGCCATTTCAAAAGCCCAGTACCAATGTTCTGGCTGCCTGTTGTTCTTTCTTTCATTACAAGAGGATTTTTCTACTGGCTTTCAATCCTAGAATTTGATATAACCCCTCGAACAGAAAGAGTTTCAAAAAAGCACGGATTATATAGATTCAGTGAAATAACCGACTGGCATACCGCATCTATTGCCTGCTTTGGAATTTCAGCAAATTTAATTCTCGCAATCCTTGGTTACATCTTTGCATCATTTTACCCATCCTTGGAATTATTTGCAAGATTAAATATTTATTATGCTTTCTGGTCTATAATCCCCTTAAGTAGCATGGATGGTAATAAGATTCTCTTCGGCAGCAAGCTACTCTGGTTTATCTTCGCAGTAATCACAACCTTAGCATTAGTCTGGTCTTTAATTATTGTTTAACTAGAACAAGCATATCAAACCTTTCCCATTCAGGATTATTCTCATGAGTAACAATTGGATGATAAGCTGTTCTTCCATTTCCCCTATTTCTGTATAAAGCAATTTCATTTCTTGTAAAGCTTCGAATCTCTCGAGTGTTCAAATCAAAAATCGCAAGTCCTCCAATTTCTCCCTCTCCCTCCAGCCTATTTAAGGGCATGGGCATCGCCTTTGGAACCCGCCCCCAATAATCAGCCCCAGAACCATAACAATCACAACTTGGTGGAGGAGAACAACCACCAAATAAAAACAACTCCATCTCTCTTATTGCTCTAAGACTTTCAAGACTATGCATTTAAATTAAAAACAGAATTACTATTTAATTATTTGTATATCCGGCCAGAACAACAAATACTAAAATAACCCATATCAGGAAACTACCTTCTTCTCTTCTTAACAGCCAACCCTACCTTTTTTCTTTTCTGAAACCAAACCAAATAAACAATCGGCAAAATTCCAACCGTATTAAAAATAAGTATAAACACAAACCACATTAGCTGATTGTTCCGCCCAGACTTCCACAACCCCTTCCCTTTCCAGATTACTTCCCATATCCCTATTAAGACTAAGACAAAAATCCATGCGACTGGAAAGCTTAATCCACCACTCATTCATCTTTAAGGCATCCAACATTTATAAACTCTTCTGAATTATTAACCACAATAACCAATACCTAAAAATTAGCCAAGAAAAAAACAGATTATAAATGGGTGAGAAAGTAGAATAATAAAAGTGAATAATTAAAAAACAATCATAAAGCGGAATTGCATTACCAAATTCCTGCCTGGCAAATCATAATTATGGCACAAAAAGAGCTTAAAATACAACCAAGAGAATATCAAAAAAGGATTCTTGAAACCTGCAAAAAACAGAATTGCATAGTCATCCTCCCCACAGGTACAGGAAAAACACTAATAGCCATAATGCTCGCAATTGAAAGGTTTAAGAAATTTCCATTAGAAAAAGTCCTCGTCCTTGCTCCAACCCGCCCTTTAGTAGAACAGCATCTTAAGTCTTTTAAAAAAAATCTTCCAGAAGACTGGGCAGACATGCAAATCTTCACTGGAAAGACTCAAGCAAATGAAAGAAAGAAAATTTGGCAAACAGCAGAGTTCGTATTCTCGACACCTCAGTGCATCGCAAACGACCTAAAGAAAAACCTTTACACACTAGAAGACGTTTCCCTATTAATAGAAGATGAATGCCATCGCTGTTTAAAGAATTATTCTTACAATTTTATATCTCAAAGGTACAAAGAACAAGCAAAAAACCCAAGAATTCTTGGCTTAACCGCTTCCCCGGGAAGCGATAAAGAAACAATAAAAAAAGTCTGTGAAAACCTTGGAATAGAAGCAGTTGAAATCCGAACAAGAGAGAGTGAAGATGTAAAACCCTACTTACAAGAATTGGAATTTGAAAAGATAGATGTAGCCTTTCCTCCCGAGTTTCAAGAAATCCGCTTCCTCCTTCAAGAAATTTATAACGACAAAGTATCAGAATTACAACATAGAAAAGTTCTATTCTCGAGACCTTCAAGAACAACACTACTAGAATGTCAAAGAAAACTTTTCCACTCCCTAAATTCAGGAAACAAATCTCCAAACATCTTCTTATCCGTCTCTGCATGTGCTCAGGCAATTAAAATCTCTCACGCCATAGAGCTTCTAGAAACCCAATCAATCTCTTCTTTTACTCTTTATCTAAAAAAGATTTACAAAGAATCAAATGAAGGAACTTCAAAAGCGGCAAAAAGAATAATACAAGACAAAAGATTTCAAAAAGCATTCTCCCTCGCAACAACATTAAACTTAGAACATCCAAAAATAAACAAATTAAAAGAAATAGTTGAAGAAAAAATAAAAAATGAACCAAAATCAAAAATCTTAGTCTTCGCCCAATTTAGAGATACGGTAAACAAAATAACATTAGAATTAAACAAAATTCCTGGAATAAAATCAGACATTTTCGTAGGCCAAGCAAAAAAGTCACACGGGAAAAATGAAAAAGGAGAAGAAAAAACAACAGGTCTAAATCAAAAAGAGCAAAGAGAGATAATAGAAAAATTCTCAAACGGAGAAATAAATGTTCTTGTCGCAACATCCATAGCTGAAGAAGGATTAGACATTCCCGAAGTAAGTGAAGTTATTTTCTACGAACCTATCCCCTCGGCAATCCGTTCAATTCAAAGAAGAGGTAGAACCGCAAGATTATTCCCAGGTACATTAAAAATCTTAGTCACAAAAGATACGCGGGATGCAACATACTATTATGCATCTGGCGCAAAAGAAAAAAGAATGCATAAAGCAATTCAAGACATAAAAGATGATCTGGATAATGGAGTAGACATTAAAACAAAAGAAGAACAGGGGAAACTATTTTAAATGAGCAAATTTAAATAAATAATAGGATAAGATAAAACCATGAAAAATATTTCAAGATTTGAAGATAAACACAAAATAATCTCATTAGTAATAATCCTACTTACGACCATAATCATATCAAGAATCATTGTTTTTTTCTATGATCCCAATCCGATGATAAGGGGAATTGAAATTCACCATTTCTACTATGGTTTGGTTTTGTTACTCATAACAAACCTCCTTCTTTTATATAAAAGGATAAATTTTAAGACAGGGGTTGTTCTATCAGGAATTTCTATTGGGCTTATAATTGATGAATTACTATTTATTTCTAAAACCGTAAGAAATAACTTTGAATATAACACCACCCTAGGCCCTACAATAATCACAACAATAGTTGCTATATTGGTAATAGAATTTATCTTTTATTTCCGTAATAAAAATAAGTCTAAATAAGTCCTTGACCCTCATAAAATCTAATAGCTCTCCTAATTGAATCCTCAAAACCAACCTTAGGCGCCCATCCCAAGACATTCCTCGCCTTAGAAGAATCAAAATATCTAAATTTAGACGAAAACTCAAGAGCAAAACTTGGAAGGGTAAGTCTCTTGTCCCTCCTTGCAAAAAATCCCTCTAAAAAACCCAAACCAGATTTTGCAAGACCTAGAACAATGTCCTTTGAAAAAAACCATGACAAAGCATCACTTGTTTTTAGTCTCACCCCCAAGGCCTTCGCAATTCCATTATACAACTCCCTGTAAGTCATGCATCCACTTGCTAAAATATAATTCTCTCCACCTTTCCCTTTTTCCATAGCAAGAATATGCCCCCGAGCAATATCTTCTACATCCACAAAGGAATTCCCCCCTCTTGGAATAAACCTCGCCCTACCCTGTTTAATCCTTTTAACAAGCTTTCCAATATGCATAGAAGTATCTCCAGCCCCATAAGCAGTAGTGGGCGAGACACAAACAACATCAGTCCGTTGTTTGTTCATAAACCGCACCATCTCAATAGTCATATTTTTTGAATGCATATACGGGACCAGGCCATAAAAGCTAAAATCAAATTCGGATTCCTCGGTTAATGGGACATTAGGATCCCTAGTAATCCCAATCCCCGCAGTAGATGCTGTAACAACTACTCTTTCAACACCAAAATCTCTCGCAACATCTAAAACATTTCTAACCCCATCAACATGGGTGGAATAAACATCATCCCTATCTCTCCGATGATACGAAACAACTCCTGCAACTTGGTATACTTGCTCACATCCCGACATCGCGCTCATAACAGCCTCCCTATCCCTTATATCTCCAAAAGAGTGTTTTGCATCAATCCCCTCCAAAAAAGGATGCCAACTTCCAGGCAAATTAAGGGTATTAATCTTATCTCCCTTTTCCGCAAGCATTCTTACTAAATTAGAGCCAATACAGCCAGTCGCCCCCGTAACTAAAACTTTCGCCATGAAAACCAATCAAAAAATAAGTTTATAAACAATTATACTCTAAAGTATATAATAAACTGATTATTGCAGATTCTAAACAGCTAAATTTAAATATAACCTTCGCTTAATTAAAGCATGAACAAAAATACTCTAAAAACCCTCCAAATAATAGCCTGGACAATTGGTTTCATTGCGCTTGCACTATTAATTTATGCAATAATTAAAACCCTAATCTAATATGAAAACAGGAAACGCTCTTTCTTTATTCTCTCAAATAATTAATTTTGTAATCTTTATTTATTTTATACTCTCTTTAATTCAAATAAATGCCCTGAACATCTCGGGCTTATTAATCAGTGCTTTTGGATTGCTAGCCTCGCTAATAGCAAATATTGTCTCAGTACTTGAAAAATGACCTTTGAAAACATATTCTCAAAAAAAGAAAAACAAATCAAAGAAAATTCCAAACAACCAAATCCAAAGAACCCAATAATAATTGACACAAGAGAAAAACAATCCCTAATTGCCGCAAACCTCTTACAAAAAAATGCCAACATAAAATTTGAACTTCTTGAAATTGGAGATTATCTCATCAACAACATAATAATAGAACGAAAAACACTCTCTGACCTCCTACAAAGCATGATTAATAAAAGATTATTCAACCAATTACAGGAAATAAAAAAATATCCGCATTACATCTTATTAGTTGAAGGAAACAAAGAAACAGAAATTCCAGAAAATATGAAAAACCCCTTCAAAGGCCTACTCCTCTCAATAATCACCCAAGATAAAATCCCAATAATTTTCACAAAAAACCAAGAGGAAACGGCGGATTACCTTATCCTATTAGCAAAAAAATTTGAAAAACAAATTCAAGAAGCAGGGATAAGACAATCAAAGTCCCAAAAACCATTGCAAGAACAAAAACAATTCATATTAGAGGGCTTCCCTGGAATTGGTCCAAAACTAGCAAAACAACTCATTAAAGATTATAGCTCCTTAAATAAAATATTCGCTCTTTCAATAGAAGAATTAAGATTAATAAAAGGTTTTGATGATAACAAAATTAAAAAATTTAGGCAGCTTCTTGGCAGCTAGCTGATTTTTGTTCTTGCTTAGCCCTAGGGACCATGAACCCAACATTTACAGTATAATCCCCCGCCCTTCTAGAATATTCTTTCTGCAGAGCCTTAGAAAAGATAACCCCTTTCAACCCCGAATAATCGGACTCAATCGCAACCATCCTATCCGCACAAGCACACATATGTCTTAAAATTCCCTCGCTTGAATTATAAAAAACGATTTTTCTAACACGATCTTGGTCCTCCCGGAATTTATGGAATTTTCTATCAAGAACCTCTTTCAGAACCATCTCAACAATGCTATGATAAATATCTTTACCCATTAAAAACATTAAACCAAACAATAATATAAAAAGAAGATTATACTGAAATATACTAAATTAAAAAACAATAATAATATAAACCCTAATTAACTTTCAATTTTATATTTTTCTATAAG
>Ga0265595_1000964_pt1 | contig 23729 bp, 17 predicted proteins | sample saktaG_15_FD_190148 | JGI IMG/M metagenome (GOLD analysis project Ga0265595, IMG submission 190148) | Saline water microbial communities from Sakinaw Lake, British Columbia, Canada - sak_2013_06_06_50m | ecosystem: Environmental > Aquatic > Non-marine Saline and Alkaline > Saline ...
GGCAGGATCAATCGTGATGGATATAAACGAGGAATGGATCACAGGTAGAAGGTATTTATCTATGGACGAGGAGTGAATGGCTCAGGATACAAGGCTCAAGAAATTACAGCAATTTCGGCACGCTATCCATCAGAACTCCATATCTCTATAATGGTCTCTGTAGATGGATCGCGATCTTCCCAACTATACAACTTGGAATTCCACACAAAGAAGTTTTGGCCATCGGGCAAGTTCACATTGACAGGGCTGCCTGCACTACCGCTGCCCCAATCAACGTTCCTAATCGCTATCGGCGAGCTGAAACCGAAACTGAATGCATCAAATCGGTGGCTATAATCAGCCGCGCCCGCCAACCCCAACATCCCCACCAAGAGGATGGATAGTACCAATACTCTGGTATTCATGATCACCACTAGTTACATATAGACTTCAGGCATTTAAAAAGGTGATAGATGGAATGGTGGTGGTTGAAATGAAGATACATCTCATAGCAATGGTGCTCATCCTCTTTGCAGGCATCGCGCAAGGAAATGGCGGTCCTGGTGGAGTGTCGCTTCCAGATCTTTCATATTCATCACAGATCGGACCAAATGATGCGGAGATTCTGACATTCGCACGCGGGATTATTGCAGGATCGTTTTATTCGTCGGCAATCCCCGTTATCGATGCAAACAGGCTGATTTTCGGATTAGATGCCACCGACTATATGATCCAAAACCCACCATATGCAATGAGCGTCGCCGAAAGCATGACGACTGATGCACACGAGGTAGCCATGCGATATCCGGGCCGGTTTTCGACCGTGATGGGATTGGTAATGAATCCTTCCAAACCGGGCGAAGTTTTGGCGGGGGGGATGATTAACTATTGACGTGCACTGATACAGATATCCCCGACATCTGCGAAGCCTGCAATAGCAGACAGTAGAATGATCGAATACCCCGCGCGTGCACCAACAAATTTAAAGGTTCTTCGCTGAATTGAGTGGGTATGGATCATGGGAGATTTCCGGCATGAGTCATTTGTTATGTCAAGGTGTATGTGATGAGCCGCCACATCTCGATAATCATGGAGGAATGGTGAGATGAAGGCAGAAAGGCGCCGACACTTGCCACCCCATACCCACATTGAATAGCGAGGAACCAATTTAAATTGCGCTATGTCCCACTAAAACTAAAGGAGGATCATCATGACTGAGGCAGAAAAAGAACTGCTCCCCTATGGCGGGGCGGTAAATCTACATGGAGAAGTGGTGTGGCGGGTCACTGAGACTGAGTTCAAAGAGATGGAGGCTCACTTAGCGAGCATCTTCGATGTCGCGCATTAAAATGGCCATCGATTCCGATATTTTTTTCTTCTGTATTGAATCCAATCAGAGTAAATACAAATCGACTGATATAAGACGAATTTTACAGCATTTGAGTCATGCACCATATATCGAGATATATGTTCCGATTTCGGTGCTTGGTGAAAGTGTAATTCAATGCTTAAGCGGTGAGATAGAAAATGGCCATCACAATCTAGCAAAACTTCACGATTTAATAGATCTATGGGGCTCACTCGACTTAATGTTTCTTTACCCAAACGAACTTGTTGCTGATGCATGCTATCAACTAGTAAATCAGAAACGACGTGGTCATTGTCGATTAAGTCATGCAGATTTGGTTCATTTAGGATACGCATTGGCATATAAAATGGATTATTTTTTATCTACTGATTCTCAATTGACCCATTCTAATCCAGATAATTCTGGTCTAATAGTAATACCACCCCCCAAGGTAAAAGATATATTGGCTAATTAAAGAGCTCAACATGCCTAAGATAACAAATCATATGATGAATGAAAATGATGATCATCTAGGCGACGGGATGACCGACTGCCCCTAGATCTGCGAAGCCTGCGGCGGCTTCGCGGGCCCGGATGGCTGCTACCAGGATTGCGGCCATGAGGTCGGCAGCATGTCCGAGGCCGAGCTGGAGGCCTACATCGCGAACTGAGAAGCCACGCGGACCGCCTAAATACGAGAATTTAATGGCGTTATATAGCGATTTTTCTAATTAATTGGACGGAACCAATGCTTCCGTGAGGTGGACCCTGGGACTGGTGGTGAACCTTATTTTATTCCGATGTAAAGTATAAGGCATAGTTCCGCGGAACTTGGACCATTCCGGGGATGGTTCCGGATAGGAACGATTGAAGTAAAAAATATATGGTTTCTTTCCCTTTCCCATGGTACTAGAGGTCTCCAAACCGCGATAATCACGCGTTTTTGTGCGATTTTATCCAATTTTCTATGTAGCTAAAAGGAAAGGTTAAGGATAGTTCCAAGTTCCGCGGAACCACCCCTTATTTTAATATCAAGATATTGTTCCTTTTATTCAATAGAGAAGGCCTGACCTCGATCCTATCCTTCATCGTCCGCAAGAGCTCTGAAAAACGCGGCTTGGATAGCCTCATTATCCGCCTAGCGTCGGCTTGGGGCATCTTTCCACCTCGGGAGGCTATCAAGGCTACAAGGACCTCTCCTCTATCCTTCTGGGCGGGCTGAGGGGCTTGCTGGGCCGTCTCCAAGGCGGCGATACGGCGGCGGTCATAGGCTCGTTCTAGCGCAGTCATCTCACTTGCGTCCTCGATCTGCTGTCGAAGGGCGATAATTTCCTCCTGCAGGGCTATCATCTGGCTGGCTGCCTGTGGACCGAGAAGGGCTAGGAGTGGGAGGTCCTCGGTCATAGCCGAGCCTCCACAAGGCAGAATGCTTTCATGCTATTGCCTCATGATAGGGAGTGGGACCGGGGGCGGCGGAAGTGTAGCTTTGATCCGCTCCGGTCCGCAGGTTAATCTTCAGACCCCCCTAAGGAGGCAATTATCGCCTTCATTCAGGATAAAAGGCTCCTCGACCGCATTATCTTGATGCAGGCAAGCGGTGGCCATCTCAGGCCACCTCCGCCGCTTCCAACGTGGGCCGGAATGGCGGCCTCGCTTTCAGAATGCTCTCTTCTTCCTGGATGCCTTGGCGCGTGATGGCATCGAGGCTGTCCATCGGCGCCTTCTGGCTCCTTGCATTTCCGGAGGAAATGCTCCTTCGCGATGGCTTCTCGCTCTCGGAGAAGGCCTTGAGGTGCTTGCATCGCTTGCCGAACTGGGCGGCGCGGCAAGTGCATTGCCAATAGCCGCCATCTGGGCGGTGGACGCTGTAGTATCCTTTCGATCCTCGCACAAGGGCTACGCTTGCCGATAGCTTGAGGACTTCAGGGGCGGTCTCATATCCTAGCCTGCGGGCTAGCGATTCCACAGCCTCCACGGCGTGTTGGCCGGGGGGTTCGGGTAAAAGATTGGTTGACTTCATCGTCTTACACCAATACACTAATACACTCTTTGAGTATATAAGGCCTTTGGTGTAAACATACCATAACCATTTTATACCATTACGCTGATATAAAGGATTCATGGGAAGGCTTGGAATATACCTACCTGATGAGTTAGAAAAGAGGCTGAAGGACTACGTATATCGAAAGACGGGGTCTTTCAGAGGCCAAAGCAATGTGACCGTAGAGGCGATAATAGAATACCTGGATCGCCATGAGTCGGAATTAGAGGAAAGCGAGAACCCTCTTAAGGCCCTCGCTTAACCTTGGCGGCTTTTGTGGTGTAAGACAGCGCCGCCATGTCATTCAAGGAATGACCGTGATTTCATTCTACTTCGATTTTACTAGTAATCCAATGCGGGGGACGGGATTCGAACCCGCGAACACCTGCGTGACAGGGCCCTCAACCCTGCGCCTTTGACCTGGCTTGGCAACCCCCGCAAATAAGGGATTTGATGGCCGTAAGGCCACCTTCAGGACAGCTCAGCTATCTTCTCAGTGATCATCTCTGCCCTGTGGCGGATCTCCTCCGCTGCCTTGGCTACTAAATCCTTCGCCTTTATAGACCCATCGCCCTCGATGGTCAAGACGAAGCTGTCCGGAACAGGCGTAACCGTGATTGCCTGGTAATCGCACTCGTCGATGCAGAGCTTGCAGAGAGAACAGGCCAGTAAATTTACCACCTTGACCCTGTCGCCCTCGTCGAGCGCGAGCACGTCTCTCGGGCAGACCTTGACGCACTTCCCGCACTTCTGGCAGTCCCCGATTTCTATTTTGGGGAGGTTCTTGTACCCGCACGTTGTGCCCGACTGCCATTTCGAGTGCGCGCTGCCTGTGCGCTTGGTGGCATATCCCTCCACCACGAGCTTCTCGCCCTCGCCCAGGACGACAATCGGTATGCCCTCGAACGCCACCTTCACCCCCGGATCGGTGAAGACGACATCCTGGGAGTAGACCACCCTCGGCCCCTCCGCGGTCAGTATGAAGTCCACCCGACAACCCGGACAGCCCGCGCCCTCGCAGATGCAGTCCTCCGGGGAGGAGTAGACGTCGAGATCCTCCGCGGTCAAGGGGATAAGGCCGAGACGAAGCGAGATCTGCTCGTCGAATAGGACCGACGTGTTGTCGTAGAGGCGGATCTCATCGATGGCAAGCGTCGGGACCTCGCCCATACAGGCCCGCCTGATGCCATTTGCAAAGGCGGTCGTAACACCCGTGAGGAGGAACCGGATGCGGTCCTCCCGAAGCTCTATGAGTTCTACCTTCAAGCCTACACCCTTCGACCCCTCTTTCCACCGGATGGCTTGGTGCCGTCATGGGGGATCGGGGTCGCATCCTCTATCCTTCCTATGCGCAGCCCAGCCCTCGCAAGCGCACGAATCGCTGCCTGCGCTCCAGGACCCGGCGACCTCTGACGATTGCCGCCGGGGGCGCGCACCTTCACGTGTACGCCGACTATGCCCTTGGACTTGGCCTGCTCTGCAACCTGCATGGCCATCTGCATGGCCGTGTAAGGCGAGCTCTCATCCCTTGCCGCCTTAACAACCATGCCGCCCGAGACCTTTGCCAGCGTCTCGGCGCCGGTCATATCGGTTATGGTTATCAGCGTGTTGTTGAAGGAGGCGAATATATGCGCGATGCCCCATTTGCCTTCTGTCATGCCTCATCCCTCCACTTTCAGCACTCTGGTGGAGCGCTCGGGATGGTTCTCCTTGGCCATGGGAGATCCGCTGTAATAATCTATGGTCATCTCCTCTCCGCGTCTCACCAGGTATCCGGGAATGGTCACCTTGCGACCGGATATCTTGATGTGGCCGTGGGTTATGAACTGCCTGGACTGCCTCATCGTGTTGGCAAGGCCCTGCCTATATACCTGAGTCTGCAATCTCCTCTCCAAAAGGTCATTCGTCTTCAGGGAGAGAACGGAATCGAGATTGCCATCCTCCTTCAGGATGCCGTACCTGTAAAGGCGGCCAAGTATCTCCCTTGCCTCTTTATCAGCTCCCTTGGCCCCATGGGCGGAGAGAGCAAGCAGCTTCCTGCTCACACGACGGTATTTCCTGAGGACGCCCTGCGCCTTCCAGAGCTCTCTCTTGTTGCGCAGCCCGTAGGACTTTACGAACCCCACCTCTTCGGCAATTCGCTCCGCCTCCCAGGGCTTCTTCGGCCTGTCATACATCTTGCGGCTCTTTCCTGGATATCCCATCTAGATCACCCCGCCCATTCAGGCCTTCTTCCTGCTGACGCCAACCGTCGAGCCGGTCCTTCCAGTGGACCTGGTCTTCTGTCCCCTCACACGCAGGCCGCGCTCATGCCTTATGCCCTTGTAGCTCCTGGACTTCTTCATCAGGTCTAGGTCCTCCCTTAGGGACATGAGGAGCTCAGTGCCCATTACGTGCTTATCGTCTCCCGTATTGAGATCCTTCCGACGGTTCCTCATCCAGTCCGGCAACTTTGATTGCCCCTCCTCGATGACCGTCCTCAGGGCTACGATCTCCTCCTCAGGCAGCAGTCCCAATATCTTATGGGGGTCCACGTTCGCCTCTTGGGCAAATAGCCTCGCGCACCGGCGACCTATCCCCTTCACTCCGGTGAGGGCCATCTGGACCTGCTTCTTCCCGTCGAGATCTGTGTTCAGGACCCGCACTATATGCCTGAGCTCCTCGACCTCTTCAACGTCCTTTGCTTCTTGCTTCAATATATTCCTCCAGAAGATGGGAACTCCTCTTTGAGGAGAGCCATCTGGAGCAGCCCCGGGCTTGGCCCGACGCCGCCCTATCACCGGCACCGCCGGTGGGGCGATACTCTCTCATCGCACTTGAGTGCAACCACAGGGTACGGTTCTTCTACATAAGTCTTATGATGGAGCTGGATGGAAGCCTGCATTTTTTCGGCCAGGGGCAGGCGCAGACTGCCTCATTCGAGCGCCACCTGCCCACCTATTCCTGCCATCTCTTGGAAGAAGCCCGGGTAGGAGACATCGACGGCCTCCGCCCCCTCGATCACCGTATCTCCTGCTACCATCCCTGCAACGGTGAGCGCCATGACGATCCTATGATCGTGGTGGCCGCTCAGCCTTGCGCCCTTTAGGTCTCCTCCTGAGATCTCCAGCCCATCGGGCCGCTCCCTGATATCGGCCCCCATCTTGGAGAGCTCCTGGGCCATTGCCTGTAATCTATCGGTCTCCTTATGCCTGACGTGCTCCGCGTTCTTTATGATCGTCCTTCCCTTAGCAACCGACCCGAGGACGGCGATCGTCGGAACGAGGTCGGGGATATGGCTTGCATCTACTTCGACGCCAAATAGTCCGGATCCGGCAATCCTCAGGTCCCCTGCATCCTTGTTCCATTCGATATCTGCCCCCATCCGATCGAGTATATCGAGAATTGCTGAGTCGCCCTGGCGCGACGGCCGAATTCCCCTGATCCGAAGGGCTGAACCAGTCACAGCGGCCGCTGCCAAGAGATAGGATGTGGAGGAGAAGTCACCTGGAACGTCGTACTCCGGAAGGCTGTAAGACTGGCCTCCCTCCATCCAGTAATCATTTCCGGAGACCTCAATGGAAGCCCCGGCCTCATTCAGCATATCCAGCGTTATCTCAGCGTAGGGCTTCGACTTGAGCTCACCCTGCACGGCGATCGTGGTCGTCCCCTGTGAGAGTGGACAAGCTATCAGGAGGGCGGAGAGGAACTGCGAGCTAACCCCCCCATCGAGCTTCGCCAAGCCCCCCTTCAACCGACCCCTGATAACCAATGGAGCCCTTCCCCCAGCCCTTATGGAGAATGCGGTCGCCCCTAGATCGTTGAGGGCTTGAATAAGGGGACCGTTTGGCCTGCTCCTTATGGAGCCATCGCCGGTTAGGACCGCGCCCTCTGTCAGTGCAGCGACGGCTGAGACGAACCTGAGGGTAGTTCCCGAGTTAAGCACATCGATTACATCTTCGGGAGCCTCTGGCGATCCATTGACGCCGACGATGGAGAGGTCCCCCTCCTTCAATGATACCTCGGCCCCCAAGGAGGTTGCGGCCGAGATTGTGGCCTTCGTGTCCGCGGAGATGAGGGGCCGTCTCACAAGCCCACCCGGCCCCAGAGCGGTGATCAATATGGCCCTATGCGAGTAGCTCTTGGAGGGTGGAGCGTAGACCTCCCCTGAGAGGTGAGAGCGATCCACTGACGCGATCATGCACGCCCATGGTGCACGAGAGTATAAGAATAATTGCCCGGCGAAGATGACCAGGCAGCTATCTCTGGGCGATGCTTATCTTCACCCGGTTGTTTGCGAGACCTCCTCCGAACGCTCGGGCTTCCCGGTCCCCAACCCTCGAAGCCCCTCGATTGTACTTGTCTCTGTTGGAGTTGGATGATGAGATCTGATCTCTGAAGATCTGAAGCTTGTTCTCAGCCGTTGGCAGGACGCCCTGGAATCCAAAGCCGATTGCCTCGGATCCGATTGCCTCAGATAGGTCATCTCCCACTTCAAGTGTGGCCAAATTGTTCTCTCGCCTCTGCATCACCCTGATCGAAGATCGATCGCGATCCTCGACCACCTCGTCTCCCGGCGAGGTTCCCCTCACAACCACCTCGTTTACCTGGAAGCCCTTGGCCGAAGGTGCCACCTGGACGGTTATGCGAATCGCGGCCGACTGCTGGCATGCGAGGCTGCCCAGCCTCCAAGTGATCATCTGGCCCTCCACCAATCCCCCTCGATCGTCTGATATGAATCTCATTCCCATTGGGAGGGTATCCACGACCGTCACATTATCCAGCCTGGTCTCGCCGCCATTTGTGATGTTGATGGTGAAGTTGGCGAGGTCCCCGGCATGCAGAATTGGGGTCTCGACGACGATCTCTGGATTGGCAGCGACGATGCCCAAGGCCGCCCAGAGGACTAGAACCGATCCAATGATCCATCTCGCATGACAATAACCTGTCATATCTCCGCCCCAATAATTATTTACTATGAAACAATATTTATATTCGTTATCCGTTATTCCAGCCCATATATATCTTAGATCCGAGATAAATCCTAATTCTAATGTGGTTAGAGGTAATTACTTATTTAAATTCTTTTCGCCAATTACGCATCTGAATGGATGGATTTGGAGAGGGTGATCCCTCCAGCCCATCAGCAATCGACCCCGTCGCATCGTGCAACCTGGGGCTCCCTGACCGGATTCTCATGGATCTTGACTGCCCTCTCAGTCTCGAACTCGCCGGACAGCCGTTGCCGTGATCGCATATCCTTGACTAGCAGCTTATGCCATCTCGATTCCGACTCCCAAGTCCCATTGAAGCTCGTCGCGGTCTCCATCCCGATGACCTGCTGCGCGGTGGCATTATCATCGAAGCCCATGAAGATAGTCTGGTTCCTCTCGACCCTACTCGCGGAGAAGCTCTCATCGAGCCCAGCCCCCATGCCTCCGTCGAACTCCCGAGATGTTATGGACCTCTCGCCTACAAGCGGGACCTCGCCATCATAAGCGAGCCTGGAGCTCTCGATGAAGTTGGTCTTGGACTCGGATGTATTGTTCAATAGCGATATGTTCCTCCTCAGCCGATCGGACTCCTCCGACATGAGCTGATCCGTCTCCATCTCGATCCGCCCGTCCCCGGCCATGCTGGCATGGTAATTCAAGGCGATCTTCTTATCAACGACCGAGGTGCTGACCTCGCTCGTCCCCTCCCCCCGCACTTTTGTCGAGAAGCAGAACTGTTCGTACTGCTTCTCCACGTTGATCTCGGGGTGGAGCACCCTCACCGCGGCCTCGGATCGGTCGCTCACCCTCTCGCCCTCTGGAGAGATGCCGCTTGCCTCCGCCACGTCGACGAGCTCTCCCGACGTCCCCTTATCCAGGCGGCACTTTAATAGGATGCTCCTGGAAGACCCCACCTCCATCTCCCCGAGCTCCCAGGTGACGGTCTGACCATCGACCGACCCATTGCCGTCGTCCGAGATATAGGTCAAGCCCTGGGGGAGGAGATCGACCAATCTAACCATGCTCAAGCGGACGTTACCTGAATTTGCCACGTTTATGTGGAAGTCCACCTGCTCACCAGGCGATGCTTCGGGGGGATCGGCCACCTTATCCACGGAGATCTCAGGGGCGAAGTAATGGTGGTTTCCGAAGTCCATGCCATCCTTGATAACCTCCTCGCAGATGAAATCGAACTGATAGCTTCCGTTCGTAGGTAACGTCCTCTGCCATCCCACTTGATCCTCCTCCCATAGGGTGTACTTCCCCACCTTGGGATTGGGTATTATGATCTCGTATGATCCATCGGCCTTTGTTATGGCTGATTCAGGGCTCTCGCCCTCTAAAGCCAGGTGGATCGTCCATCCCTCGAGTCCCGGCTCGCCCTTGTTCCATGTGCCGTCTCCATCGAGGTCATCGAACTTGCTCCCTCTAACGGTTATATTGTCCAAGGGATTCGTGGCGCAGTTCCGCCACTCCATATCAAATGTAGTGGAGTTCGCAATGATCCTCCCGGCACCATCAATGGCCCGGGCGAATATGGTCATGGAAGTTCCCGCCACCTGGCCCGGAATGGTAACCACCCATCTATCGTTCGATCCAGGCATCCGGGACATCGCCAATCGGTCGTCTCCTGCGTGAACGATGACCGAGACTGCCTCTGGCATGCCAAGGGTCTGAGCCTCGATATCTATCGGGTGCATGGCGCAGACCCGGGAGAAAGCATCCAGCTTCAGCTCCCTCATCGGATGGATGCACTGGATCCAAGAGATGCTGATCTGGGCCGATGTGGCCAGGACCTCTCCAAGAGCGCCCCTGGCCTGGGCAGAGAGCTTCATGGTCGTCCCGGCCACCTTGCCAGGAATGCTCGCAGCCCATAGGTTGCTGATCGTCGGATCCTTCGTCATCTCCATCTGCTTATCGCCGTAATTCAGGATGACCGAGGAGATGTTGTCAAGCCCGGCCGACTCAACCGTCACCTGGACTGCCTCATTCTGGCAGGAGAGGTGCGAGATCCGCATATCGAGGCACCCCTGATGAGGCAGGCAGTTCTTATTGATAAGCCCAAACTCCCCAGATGTGGCCACGGTATTTCCATGAGCATCCAAGGCCTCGACATACATGTTGATCAGCGTTCCAGCCCTGTATCCGGGAAGCTCCCCAGTCCAGACCATATCGGGCCCGGGAACCCTCGTCATATCGAGCGTGCCTTGCCCATAGTGGAGCACGACCGAGGCCACATCAGTCCTGTCGATGACTCTCGCGGTGATCTCCAATGGCAGGCATTCGCAGGTGAAGAGGATAGCGGTCACCTCCAATGGAGGTCTCCAGAGACCGGCGTTCCAGTTCTCCTCAATCTGATCGGGAAGGAGGGTTATATCATCTGTCCTACCGGTGCTGGGATCGACATCGCTATCCCTGCTATGGTCACTGCCCCGGTCCTTGGGGCTGAAGCTGTACCCCTCGGGGGCGGAGAACGTTAGGTAGTATACTCCAGGGATTAGGCCGGTGAAGCTGTAGCTGCCGTCTGGCCCTGTGGTGCGGCTAGCTAGAAATCTCCCGTCCGACGTGAATAGGGCGACTACGACGTTGGGGAATCCCGACTCTCCGTCATCGAGAATGCCGTCGATGGAGATATCCTTCCATGCAAGGCCGCTTATCTTCGAGTTTCCCCAGTTCCCGAAGTCCATCTCGCTCCTGTTCGTATCGTTCAGAATGATGGTATAGTTCTCGCCGATCGGTTCGGTCTTGATCCACCCAGCCCGATTGTCCTCCCAGAGAACGAACTTTCCTTTGCCCAGGCCATCGATGGAGTAGGTGCCGTTCGCATCTGTTGTGACATTATGGGTGCCGATAATGTCGGAACCTTGCGGATCATAGATATCCAGGACGATCTTCCAGCCATTTATCCCAACCTCATCAGGATCCTTGGTGCCATTCCCGTTTATATCGTGGTATTTTATTCCGGATATCGATAGGTTGCCCCGATTTCCTATGTCAACGCCGGAGCAGTTTTCGTTGAGGTCGATTACGATCTCCTTGGTCGAATGCTTGAGAATCGCCGAGCCGTTCTCCTTGACCAGATAGTGTCCAGGTGCCAGGTTGCTGAAGCAATAGCTGCCGTTCCCTGTGGTCGTGACTGGATAGGTCGCAAGATACTTCGTGTTTCCCATATCATCTTTGTAAAATATATCTAGATTGATCGTCCAGTTCGGAATGCCTGGATCGTCCTCCTCCCTGGATCCATTATTTCCTAGGTCGTAGAACTTCGTCCCCTTGACGGAGAGGTTGCCGCAATTTCCAAAGTCGACTCCCTGCATGCTCTCGTTTGTCAGCTGAAGCGTATGATTCTTGCTCGCTGGATAGGTCTGTCTCCATCCTCCCAGGACCTCTTCTCGCACGACGTATCTTCCAGGAGCAAGGTTGTGGATGGCATATGACCCATTGACATCCGTGGTTGTGTTATGGGTGCCGATGAGGTCGACATGGTTAGAGTAAATATCCAGATGTATCGTCCACCTGGGCATTCCCGGCTCTTGTGCATCTCTGCTGCCGCTGGCATTAAGGTCGTAGAACTTCGTGCCATTGATCGATAGATGACCCCTATTCCCCAGGTCAAGTCCTGAGACGTTCTCCACCAAGTCTATCTCATATTCTAGGGTCGTCCCTTCCCAGCCAGGTACATACTCCTCCTTGACGCCATAGTGCCACGGTGCCAGGTTGGCAAATAGGTAATCGCCTTTATTGTCTGTCGAAACCTGGAAGGTCCCTATGACCGAGGTTTTGCTAATGTCGTAGATCTCCAATACGATGTTCCAGCCAGGGATGCCCGGCTCATCTGGCCCTCTCACGCCATCGGCGTCCAAGTCGTAGAACTTGGTGCCGGATATATGAAGGAGGCCCCGGTTGGCGAAGTCAAGACCGGTAACGTTCGCCGCTAGATTCAGCCGATATTTCGATTCATTTCGAGCCCAGCCTGGGCGCTCATCCTCCCGCACAATATACCAGCCTGGACCGAGGTTCTCAAAGGCGTATAGGCCCGAGGAGTCGGTTAGCGAAGTCATGTTGCCCGTGATGATCATTCCGGAAGGATCGAGGATGTCAAGAACGATCGACCAGTTCTCGATGCCAGGCTCTCCTGGATCCCTAATGCCGTCGGCGTTCAGGTCGAAGAACTTCGAGCCCGATACATGGAAGAAGCCACGGTTCCCGAAGTCGATTCCCGTCACATTAGCCGCGACTGTGACATCGTACTCGGTCGGAGTCGTGCTCTGGTTCCATTCTGGAACTCCCTGCTCGCGGACCTTGTACTTGCCGGGACCAAGGTTCTCGAAGATATACTGGCCCGAGGCATCGGTAAGTGCCGTCGTGTTGCCGGTCGAGTTTATGCCGGAGGGATCGAGAATGTCGAGCTCGATCGACCAGTTCTCGATGCCGGGCTCCCCTGGATCCCGGATTCCATCTGCGTTCAGGTCGAAGAACTTCGAGCCTGATATATTGAAGAACCCGCGGTTCCCGAAGTCGATTCCCGTTACATTAGCAGTGACCGTGACATCGTACTCGGTCGGAGTCGTGCTCTGGTTCCAGGCTAGCTTGGCCACCTCGCGGACCTTGTACTTGCCAGGTCCAAGGTTCTCGAATATGTACTGACCCAATGCATCGGTGAGTACTGTCGTGTTACCAGTCGAGTTTAGGCCGGCAGTATCGAGGATGTCGAGTTCGATCGACCAGTTCTCGATGCCGGGCTCCCCCGGATCCTTTATTCCGTCGGCGTTGAGGTCGAAGAACTTCGAGCCTGATATATTGAAGAAGCCGCGGTTCCCGAAGTCGATTCCAGTCACATTAGCCGCGACTGTGATATCCCGCTCGGTAGGCGTCGTGCTCTGGTTCCAGGCTAGCTTGGCCACCTCACGGACCTTGTATTTGCCAGGTCCCAGGTTCTCGAATATGTACTGACCTGATGCATCGGTGATCGTTGTTGTGTTCCCCGTAGAGGCTGTGCCGGCAGTATCGAGAATGTCGAGCTCGATCGACCAGTTCTCGATACCAGGCTCTCCTGGATCCTTTATTCCGTCGGCATTGAGATCATAGAACTTCGAGCCTGATATATTGAAGAACCCGCGGTTCCCGAAGTCGATTCCAGTCACATTAGCCGTGACTGTGATATCCCGCTCGGTAGGCGTCGTGCTCTGGTTCCAGGCTAGCTTGGCCACCTCGCGGACCTTGTACTTGCCAGGTCCAAGGTTCTCGAATATGTACTGACCCAATGCATCGGTGAGTACTGTCGTGTTACCCGTCGAGTTCATGCCGGCAGGATCGAGAATGTCGAGCTCGATCGACCAGTTCTCGATGCCAGGCTCTCCTGGATCCCGGATTCCATCTGCGTTCAGGTCGAAGAACTTCGAGCCTGATACATTGAAGAACCCGCGATTCCCGAAGTCGATTCCCGTGACGTTACCCGCAACTGTGACGTTCCGCTCGGTAGGCGTCGTGCTCTGGTTCCATTCCGGAACCGCCATCTCGCGGACCTTGTACTCGCCGGGTCCCAGGTTCTCGAATATGTACTGACCTGATCCATCGGTGATCGTTGTTGTGTTCCCAGTGGAGGCTGTGCCGGCAGGATCGAGAATGTCGAGCTCGATCGACCAGTTCTCGATACCAGGCTCTCCTGGATCCCTTATTCCGTCGGCATTGAGATCATAGAACTTCGATCCCGTCACCGTGAAGAACCCGCGATTCCCGAAGTCGATTCCCGTGACGTTACCTGCGACAGTGATATCCCGCTCGGTAGGCGTCGTGCTCTGGTTCCAGGCTAGCTTGGCCACCTCACGGACCTTGTACTCGCCGGGACCCAGGTTCTCGAATATGTACTGACCTGATCCATCGGTGAGTACTGTCGTGTTACCCGTCGAGTTTAGGCCGGCTGGATCGAGGATGTCGAGCTCGATCGACCAGTTCTCGATGCCGGGCTCCCCTGGATCCCGGATTCCATCTGCGTTCAGGTCGAAGAACTTCGAGCCTGATACATTGAAGAACCCGCGATTCCCGAAGTCGATTCCCGTGACGTTACCCGCAACTGTGACGTTCCGCTCGGTAGGCGTCGTGCTCTGGTTCCATTCCGGAACCGCCATCTCGCGGACCTTGTACTCGCCGGGTCCCAGGTTCTCGAATATGTACTGACCTGATGCATCGGTGATCGTTGTTGTGTTCCCCGTAGAGGCTGTGCCGGCAGTATCGAGAATGTCGAGCTCGATCGACCAGTTCTCGATACCAGGCTCTCCTGGATCCTTTATTCCGTCGGCATTGAGATCATAGAACTTCGATCCCGTCACCGTGAAGAACCCGCGGTTCCCGAAGTCGATTCCCGTGACGTTACCTGCGACAGTGATATCCCGCTCGGTAGGCGTCGTGCTCTGGTTCCAGGCTAGCTTGGCCACCTCACGGACCTTGTACTTGCCGGGTCCCAGGTTCTCGAATATGTACTGACCTGATGCATCGGTGATCGTTGTTGTGTTCCCAGTGGAGGCTGTGCCGGCAGGATCTAGGATGTCGAGCTCGATCGACCAGTTCTCGATGCCGGGCTCCCCTGGATCCCGGATTCCGTCGGCGTTGAGGTCGAAGAACTTCGATCCCGTCACCGTGAAGAACCCGCGATTCCCGAAGTCGATTCCAGTCACATTAGCCGCGACTGTGATATCCCGCTCGGTAGGCGTCGTGCTCTGGTTCCAGGCTAGCTTGGCCACCTCACGGACCTTGTACTTGCCGGGTCCCAGGTTCTCGAATATGTACTGACCTGATGCATCGGTGATCGTTGTTGTGTTCCCAGTGGAGGCTGTGCCGGCAGGATCTAGGATGTCGAGCTCGATCGACCAGTTCTCGATGCCGGGCTCCCCTGGATCCCGGATTCCGTCGGCGTTGAGGTCGAAGAACTTCGATCCCGTCACCGTGAAGAACCCGCGATTCCCGAAGTCGATTCCAGTCACATTAGCCGCGACTGTGATATCCCGCTCGGTAGGCGTCGTGCTCTGGTTCCAGGCTAGCTTGGCCACCTCACGGACCTTGTACTTGCCGGGTCCCAGGTTCTCGAATATGTACTGACCTGATGCATCGGTGATCGTTGTTGTGTTCCCCGTAGAGGCTGTGCCGGCAGGATCTAGGATGTCGAGCTCGATCGACCAGTTCTCGATTCCAGGCTCTCCTGGATCCCTTATTCCGTCGGCATTGAGATCATAGAACTTCGATCCCGTCACCGTGAAGAACCCGCGATTCCCGAAGTCGATTCCCGTGACGTTACCTGCGACAGTGATATTCCGCTCGGTAGGCGTCGTGCTCTGGTTCCAGGCTAGCTTGGCCACCTCACGGACCTTGTACTTGCCGGGTCCCAGGTTCTCGAATATGTACTGACCTGATGCATCGGTGATCGTTGTTGTGTTCCCAGTGGAGGCTGTGCCGGCAGGATCTAGGATGTCGAGCTCGATTGACCAGTTCTCGATGCCGGGCTCTCCCGGATCCCGGATTCCATCTGCGTTCAGGTCGAAGAACTTCGAGCCTGATACATTGAAGAACCCGCGATTCCCGAAGTCGATTCCAGTCACATTAGCTGTGACTGTGATATCCCGCTCGGTAGGCGTTGTGCTCTGGTTCCATTCCGGCACCGCTTTCTCGCGGACTTTGTACTCGCCGGGTCCCAGGTTCTCGAATATGTACTGACCTGATGCATCGGTGATCGTTGTTGTGTTCCCAGTGGAGGCTGTGCCGGCAGGATCTAGGATGTCGAGCTCGATTGACCAGTTCTCGATGCCGGGCTCTCCCGGATCCCGGATTCCATCTGCGTTCAGGTCGAAGAACTTCGAGCCTGATACATTGAAGAATCCACGGTTCCCGAAGTCTATTCCAGTCACATTAGCTGTGACTGTGATATTCCGCTCGGTAGGCGTCGTGCTCTGGTTCCATTCCGGAACCGCCATCTCGCGGACCTTGTACTTGCCGGGTCCCAGGTTCTCGAATATGTACTGACCTGATGCATCGGTGATCGTTGTTGTGTTCCCCGTAGAGGCTGTGCCGGCAGTATCGAGAATGTCGAGCTCGATCGACCAGTTCTCGATTCCAGGCTCTCCCGGATCCTTTATTCCGTCGGCGTTCAGGTCGAAGAACTTCGAGCCATTGAGGCTGTAATGACCATGATTTCCAAAGTCGAGTGTTGAGTTATCATCTGTCAGGTTGACATTATATGTTGTAGGTGTTGTGCTCTGGTTCCATTCGGGAACGGATTTCTCACGGACGATGTACCTTCCCGGCGGCAGGTCCTTGAAGATATATCCGCCATCACCATCTGTTAAAGTCTGGTTCGTATATTTCAAGGTCGTGCCATCGACCTCGTATGCATCGAGATAGATGGCCCATCCAGGTATTCCTGGATCCAAAGAATCCCTCTTTCCATCTCCATCGAGGTCGTAGAACTTCGATCCAGAGATATTGGAGGTCATCACCCTTACCCTGTGAGTGACAGTAGCATTGACGAGGTTGCCGTCATCATCTATTCCGGATATCGCGACAATATTATCCACATAGTAGTAAGGATTCACGTAGTATGTTGTATCTGTAATATTCAGAGTATAGTTATATAAATATGAAATATTCTGAAGGGGACCTACCCGCACCGGCACACCCTGATTGAGGGAGATCACGCTCCCATCTGGGAGAGTATCAACGATGGTGGCGTAAGTTTGATTCACCGTTGATAATCTATTTGTTATTATTATTGAATAATTTATGGATTCGCCTACCCGATACCTGTAGCTCGAGTTTTGAGGATCCTCCTTCAGCAAGTCAACCTGAGACCGCGCATTTGCAAGCGTCACAAAGGCATCATATGCAAGAGAATCACTTTCAAGCATCTCTGCATGCAGATCAGACGTTGTAGAGGAGGAGCTGTTGAACTCGCCCACATCTATGATAGACAGCTTCATGGAAATGCTTGCGGAGAATACCTCCCCAACGGCATCATGTCCATGCAGGATAACGGTATTGCATATCGTCGGACCTAGAACTTCGTCGACGGAGAGGTCCTCCAACCTCAGGAGATATGATATATTAAAGGGCCGCTCATCCCCTGGAGACAGGATGATGTCTTCGGCGATCCGCGCGGAGGTACCATTGGGATAGATATTATCCACTACGATCACGATGACATCGTCGGATGGATTAGAGACGTTGACCGAGAAATGCGCCCATTCGCCGAGGCGATAGAGATCGTTCGAGTCCAGGGGATCGACGGAAATATCGAGATGAGATGCCTCAGAGGGATAAAGAAGGGTCGAGGATATGCTCAGCCACAGAAAGAACATAATTAAAATATCAAATAATGCATTCTTATTTATCAGTTTCCCCATCATGCCAAGTCACCCGATCTCTTAAAACTCAATCCAAATCATCCCTTTCATATCCAACATTCTCCGCTTCGCGAAGCTCCTCAGCCAAAATGAATCCGCATCATTTCGGTCCATATTATCATTTTCATGGTAAATATGAATACAAAGTGATTGATTGAATAAATATCTATTGAACTCCCCATACTGATCTAAAGTTCTAATCATAAATAAATAATTTTTAAAAAGAATGCATGCCATCTTAGAGTTGATACATCTCCTCTCAGCAATTGAACTAAGATCGAGATCTGACTAGTTAAAACTTTGTAAAAAAATCTCAAATATGATCTCCTCCAACGCAAGCTGGATCGCCCAGGCGATAGATTCCGCTTAACAGCAGAACCGCTTTTCGCGCATGTTGCCTTTTGGATCCGAGCTTCTTGAAAGAGATTGCAGCCATTGCCGCGAGGAGATGATAATCAAGACCACCGCAAGCGCCATTGTAGAGCACGGCGAGCTCTTATATCAAGGATTGCCGGCTGAACCGGGAGGGGAAGAGCTCATCCCATCCACGAAGGCCTCCACACAAAGGCGCAGGTCCTCGTGGTACCCGCCCTCTAGGACGGCAAACCTCCTCCCACGACAGAATCGCTCTGCTGCATCCCGGACCAGGCCTCCGATCTCGCAGAAGTCATCGATGTCGAGCAATCCGCCCCAGTCGTTGACATATGTATCGAACCCGGCTGAGACTGCAAGCAGGTCGTACCCTCCCTGAGCCAATACCCTCTCCACCTGATCGATATAGCCCTGTGCATCAAGGCTCAGGTAGTCGAAGTTTGCATCAATAGCCCCGATGTTGACTACCCTCACGCCTTCGCTCCACCGAAAGATATTGGCCGTTCCGTCGCCGAAGTGCAGGTCGATGTCCAGTATCAGAATCCGGCCGGCACGCTCCCTGATCCTCTTGACCGCTATTGCCATGTTGTTTAGAAAGCACATGCCCCAGCTCGTCGATGAGGATGCATGATGGCCGGGAGGCCTAATGAGGGCAAACGCTGGAACGCCATCGAGCGCAAGCTCTGCGGCGGCGATTGCGCCTCCCGCAGCAAAGCTGGCCGCAGGGAGCATCCCCCTCATCGCCACCCGCTCCAGATGCTCTGGACTATGAACGCGCAAAATGTCCGCCTTTGAGGCTGGACTCGGCTCCTGAAACTCGTAGCCTGCAAGCTCTTTCGCTGCCTGGATAACCCTTCGTGGGTGCTCCACAGGGTTGGAGGGGTAGCGTTCTCCATAACGATCGCTGTAGATGATCCTCATGGATAGTTCCGCCTCATTAGATCTTCCCCTCTACAGCCCGGCCCAAGACCCTTATTCCTCGCTTCAACTCCTTACCCGCTGGAACTTCCAGAGCTTATCGAGCCTCATCGTGGCATCGATCCCGACCTTGGTGGTGATGCCGTTCTCGCTTCTAGGATCCAATGTGCTTCCTCGCACTTGAGGGTAGATGTAGAGGTCCTCGTCCCCCCTCATCCGCGTGGCGATTGCATACTCCAGGTCAAGGGGATCGTATATGTTTATGTCTGCGTCAACCACGAGCACGTGCTTCAGGCTCCCATGTGCCTGAAAGGCCGCCTCGATGACCCTCCTCGGATCGGACTCGTCCTCCTTCTCGATCTGGACCACGGCATGAAAGTAGCAGCATCCGCCGTTGGTCAAGAGCACGTTCCTCACCTTCGAAACCCTGGAGGCAGCCCTGTAGATCAAGGGCTCGTATGGAATGCCCATCAACATCTTGTGCTCGCCGCCGCCGGGAAGAAGCCCCTGATAGACGAAGTCCTCCCTCGTCATCATCTTCGTTAGATGTATAACCGGCTCTTTCCTCACGAGGTCCCTCGTTCCTGTGATGTCGACGAACGGCCCCTCGTCCGCCCTCTCGCCGGTGATGTATCCTTCCAGGACCACCTCGGCATGGGGAACCCGGACGCCGTTATCCAGGCGCACAAGCTCGACTGGCTCCCCCCGAAGCGCGGAGGCGTACTCGAACTCCAACTCCTTTGGGACTCTCGTGCTTGCAGCGATTAGGACGATTGGATCGACGCCGATAGCGATTCCCACGGGAAGCGGCCGCCCCTCAGCAATCGCCGCCTCGTAGAGGAGATGCGTATGCCTTCCGGGAACGAGCCTGGTCGCCAGGCGGTCACATCCAAGGACCATCAGCCTATGGACACATGCGTTCATATGCCCGTCGAGCTCAGTCGTCACAACCCCCGAGGTGATGTAAGGACCTCCGTCTCCTTTGAAATGGGTCATTACTGGAAGCAGGCGCAGATCCGGCCGGCCCACCACCTCCTGGAAGGGGGACGAGTCGACCTCGACAACCCGGCCGCTGTACTCCACCTGGGCCAGATGGGATGCCATGGCGTCGCTCGTGATCCCAAGCGCTTGCGCCAGGAGATCCCTGCTTCCGAGGATGTTCATGCAGCCTCGATGTCCGTCGAGATCGGAGAAGAAGAGGGGCTTTCCCCCGACCGAGAGGGCTGCCGCTTCCATGTAGGGGGAGACCGGCCTGGAGATCTCATCGATCGATCCGGAAGACCGCAGATCCTCCAGAAAATCCCTGAAGCTCATGATCGGTTGTTGGTCCAGCGCAGATATAGCCCTTTTCATCATAGGATCAGCACTGCGATTATCCCCGTGAGGAATACGCCGTCGAAGGTGCCGGCGCCACCGATCGATGCCATTGGAGCGCCGAGATCCCGGATCTTGTCCAGATTCAAGAGGTCAGCCCCGATGAGAGTCCCTAGCGTCCCCCCCACGTAGGCTGTGACGAAGGCCAGCTCGTGGACCGCCCCTGACAAGGCGATCAAAATGAGGGCGCTGAGAGCAGCTACGAGCGGCGGGAGCAGTGCCGGCGTGACGATTCCGAGCCCCTTGACGGGTCGAGCCATTTTATGGGTAGCGAGGGCGACAATCGCCGTTGCCGCGAGGGCATACCTGATGGCGGACGGAAACTGTAGCAGGAGGTATATGGAGACCAGGGTTGGGATGATGGCCCCTCCGAGGTTGACTGCGATCGTCGTCCGGTTCGTTATCTGCTCTCGAAATGGCATGCGATAGGTGATGCCAAAGACCCTCACGTGGGCATCCCTGACAACGGGAGCGCTCGACTCGAGGGTCGTTAGTGGTATGTTCACACCGCTTCCAAGGAGCGAGGTCAGCAGAATTAGGAGGGCATCATCCCACGAGAACCCAATCCTCGTAAAAGCCGTCCTCAAGGCCCCGACGAATAGGAGGACCACGATCGAGATGAGCAACAGCGTCAGAACCATGGTGAAGAGAAGGCTGAAGGGATTGAAGAAGTATTGTCGGGCCATGTCCTTTCTCTCTTCCACCTGGTATAAGATTTTTTAGGTAGACGATCGCCTGTGATGGTCGCCGAGCGAGAGCACGAGGGCCGTCGCCTCCTCTAGGAGGCTGGAATCGAGATCTGATATCTCAACCTCCATGACGGCGTTCTCAACCGAGATTCCGCCAAGTGCGATCTTCGGAAGACTTGAGCCCTTGAACCCCTCGACGACCACGAACTCCATGCCGCGCCTCTCCATCTCATCGAGGGCCAAGTCCAGGTTGCCAGGACCAGTCATCCTCATCCAGCCTTCGCTAATGCCAATTGTAAGATCGGATCCTGCATCCAGGTGTCTTCCCGTATCCCCTCCCTCCAGATCGTGGCCTGGCATATGCTTGATCGTCCCGACACAGCCGTACCTCTTGAGAGAGCGAACAAGCGCCTCGACGAGCGTGGTCTTCCCAGTCTTCTTGAACCCAACGACAGAGATTACCTTCAATCCCTCACCCTGCGATCAACGCTGCCAGGAACTTGGGATAGTCGCAGAGATCCGAGATCCTCACGTTCTCGTCGGGGCTATGTATGTTGCTCTCGATCTGTCTTCCAACGCCATAGACGCATGAAGGAATCCCCGTCACCTTCGTGGCATATGCTTGGTCGATCGTTCCCTGCATCCCAGAGACCAACATCTCCCTTCCAGTTGCAGTCCTCACAGCATCCCTCACCTCGGCGACCCAAGGATGATCGGGATCTATGCTCATCGGCGGATACCCGGGATGGAACCTAAGCTCGGGCGGCGACTCTAGAGAGGCGATCATCTTCTCCATCTCCTCCATCGCTCCCTCCATCGTCTCCTCCGGAATGACGCGGCGGTCGCCCTTGAGGACGCACCTGTCAGGGACGATGTTCTCCTTGATTCCGCCATTTATCATGGTTATATTCAATATCGGCATCAGCCGGTCTATGCCAAGCTCCTTCAGGCTCGAGTTGGCCGGGAGATTCGACTTTCGCGACTCGATATCGGCCTTCAGATCGAGCAATGCTGCCATGACCGGCACCGCCTTCTCTATGGCGTTCTCCCCCATGAAGCTCGCTCCGCTATGGGCGGCCGTTCCGCGGACGGTTATCTCCCACGTCACCAGGCCGTTGTTGCCGATGACGACGTCATCCGATGTCGTGTCCATGCAGAGCATCTTGTCCCCCCGAACGAGTCCCTCATCTGTCAGGTAACAGAGGCCGGAGTAGCCCCCCACCTCCTCGTCGGTCGTCAAGAGCACCTCGAGGTTGTACTTTGGATGGCCCGCCTCCATAACAGCCTTGAGCGCTGCCACCAGCCCTGCGACAGCTCCCTTGGAGTCGCACACGCCGCGGCCGAAGGCGCGGCCTTCTCGAATATCGAGAACGAAGGGATCGGAGGACCAACCCGTGCCTGCTGGAACCACATCCAGATGAGTGTATATCGCAAGCGTCTCCTCTGCGCCGACATCAAGCCGAGCCCTCAGGTTTACCCTCTCCCCAAAGAGGCGAGAGTCGCGCCGCTTGGCCTCGAAGACCTCCTGGGGCATGACTATCCTATCGGTTCTAAACCCCATATCCTGGAATTTGGGGATTAGATAGTCCACAACCTCCGGATAGCACTTGCCCGGAGGCGCAACCGTCTCGAAGGCGATTAGATCTCGGAGAACCTCCATCAGATAATCGGTGTTCTCGTCGAGGTAACGGCGAATTGACATGTTCATAGGCTACGTTTGGCATGCCAATAAAAATATCTTTGCCCCCCCGGTCTGGATTTCCTACCCTTGCCGCGATGGGCCAGCTCGAATCGAGACGATGCGCGATTGGGGCCGCTACTCCGGCCCCATTGGGGAGCCGCGCATGGGGAGAGGTGGACAGCCATATGCCGCTTGAATCGGACAGTTTTAAGTCGCCATTGACAGAACCTTCAAGGTCTGCGTTAGATACCGCCCGCAGTGGCGATAAGCCGCGGCCTTCATAGCCTGGAGATAGAATTCCCCTTATTCTCATCGTATAGCCACCAAATCGCTGACACCCCCATAGATCATCCCTGCTTGCCAGCAGCATGAGGCCTCAGTCCATTCCCGAAGAGAAGGCGATGCCGGACTCGCTCAGGCTCCCAGAAGCTCGCCCCGGATCGCGAAAGAAGCACGCAGGGATCCGCATGCTCGCGATCCCAGCTAAAATCGCTCCCGATTCTCCTGCTGGAGTGGGCAGCGATCCTGTCATAGTCAAGAGATATCGGTATATGTGGGTGGATGGCTTAACCGAAGACAAATTGGTGGCACTCATATGGCAACGATTGGCTTCATCGGCACTGGGAGCATGGGGGGCATGCTGATACGTAAATTCGTCGAGACCGGGGCGTTTCCAGCGGGCGACTTCATTGCGACTAACCGATCTTCCGATAAGGCCATGGCGATCGCCGCGACGACCGGGATCGGGATCGCGGGGAGTAACCTCGACCTGGCGGCTGCTTCGGACGTGATCTTCATCTGCGTCAAACCGCTCGAAGTCAAGTCCTTGCTAAAAGAGGTGACTACTCCCCCGAATGAATTCGGGGGCATCTAGGTTGTATCCCAACCAAGGACTGTAATCCCAGTCGAAGGATATTCTTTGAAGCATTCAGATCTCTATCCATGACCAACCCACATCTAGGGCA
>Ga0265595_1000965_pt1 | contig 23728 bp, 23 predicted proteins | sample saktaG_15_FD_190148 | JGI IMG/M metagenome (GOLD analysis project Ga0265595, IMG submission 190148) | Saline water microbial communities from Sakinaw Lake, British Columbia, Canada - sak_2013_06_06_50m | ecosystem: Environmental > Aquatic > Non-marine Saline and Alkaline > Saline ...
TTAAGGGAAAATTGTTAAAAGAAAGAATAAATTTCAAAAGTGAATTAGAGATATTGTTACCAATAAGCCATCATATAATTTTAAAAAATTTTAAACAATTATTAATTAAAGAAATAGATAAACATCTTTAACCTTTTGATGTATTTATGCTATTATAGAATCAAATAAAATAAATTTTTTCTTTAAGCGAAAATTAGAAAAAATTTTGATTATATATTAAAAATTTAAAAATTTTAAAACGGAGTATTAGAATATTATTATTTATGTTTAATTATTTAAAGAGATTATTTTTTATCACACCTGTGAAGCCGCATATAATTCAGATAGAAATAACTAATAAGTGCAATCTTGATTGTGCTATGTGTCCAAGAAAAAGTTTTGGATTGGCATATGAGCACATGGATTTTAATATTTTAAAACAAGTAGCAAAAAAAATACCCCCTTCTTCAGAAGTCATATTGACCGGTTGGGGAGAACCACTTTTGCATCCAAACATACATGAAGTTATCTCGCTTTTTAAGAAAAAAGACTGTTTTGTCAGATTAACTACTAATGGAACCTTATTAAGCAAGGAAATGGTAAAGAAGCTTATAAACGATGGTTTGGACTCAATAAGTGTCTCAATTGATTCTTTTGAAATTTTAGATAGTAACGATCTTCGGCATAAAAGTTCTATAATAAAAGATGCCAAAGATACTATTAGGGATTTTGTTGCAATTCGAGCGGATAAAAAGGAACCTTTTATTATTATTCAACCAACACTGCATAAAGGGAAAGAGAATGAATTATTAGATTTAATTAGAGAAGGAAAACGCCTAGGTGTTGATAAAATAAATATAGTTAGATTGGATACAAAATTTAATAAAAACTTAAAATCTTTAACCGCTAGAGAGGAATATCGTTTATCGAAAGAATTAATTGCGTTATCAGATAAATTAAAAATTGAGGTAGATTTTTTACCTTTTATTTCGTTTACTGGATTAAAAAGAGCCTTTTTTATTATTTTTGGTAGGCTATTATTTCGTAAAAATAGACCTTGTTCAAAATTATATAATTACTTATATATTACTAATTCTGGCAAGGTTACTCCTTGTTGTTCTTTGCCCAAGTATGAGGTTGGCGATTTGCTTTTACGATCATTAAATGAAATTTGGAATAGTTCAAATTTTAAGAAATTTAGAAAAAAATCAAATTTAATTTGCAAAGATTGTAATATATTGCGTTTGCCAGATCGTTAATGTAAATAATATTCATATTCTATGAACAAAAATATTAGCGTTGTTATGCCAGTTTATAACGCAGAAAGTACTATTGAAAAAGCATTAGAATCATTGTTGTCTCAACCTGTACAATTTAAGGCAATTTATATTATAGATGATGGTAGTACTGATAATTCTGCTAAGAAAATAAAAGAATTTTCCAATAAATACAAAAATATATTTTATATTTTTCAAGATAATCATGGTGAAGCAGGAGCTTTAAATACAGGATTAAAAATGGTAAAAGAGGATTTTGTTGCTGTGATTGAAGGAGATGTTGTTTTGGAAGACAATTGGATTCTAAAACTTATGCCTTATTTTGAAAATGAAAAAGTTTCAGCAGTTTCTGGTCTTACAAAATTAGCAAATAGTACAAATATTTGGTCTGCTTTTGGCGGATACAATGTGGAATATAGGCAATCTAAAATAAAGCAAGAATTTGTGGATCAGCTTAGCACTTGTAACACAATCTATAGGAAATCTGTCCTTGATAAATTAGGTTTTTTTGATGGTAAATTTACTTATGGTCTGGATAATGAAATAAGCTATAGAATGATAGAGGCAGGCTATAAATTGATACTTTCAAAAAAGACATTTTGTTTACATTTTTGGCCAGAAGGTCTTATCCATTTTATTAAACAACGTTCTCACGGTGCAATTGGGAGAATGATGTTAATTGATAAATATCCAAAACGTTGGAAAGGAGATAAAGTTTCTAGTTTTCAGTATTTTCTAGAATTACCTTTAAATTTACTTTTTATCTTTTTTTTGCTCATTTCATTGATAAATAAAGACTTTTTAATTTTAGCAGGGATTACTGTTTTTGCTATGTACTTATTCCAATTAAATGAAATTAAGTTCTTTTTAAGCAAGAAGAAGACATTTATAGGACTGTTTTTACCATTTCTAGCTCTATTTAGGTCATTAGGATGGATAAATGGTATTATTAATTTTTATTTTGCTAAACGTTTATAAAATATGAAAATTTCTTACATTGAACCTATTGGTCAGAATAAAAAACAAGCAGAAAGAATTTTTGGATGTAGTTATACAAATTATGCTTTTCCCAATATTTATATATTAATTATTTTAGCTCTTTTAAAGAAGAAATATGAAGTTTATTATAATCAAGATTTTTTGTATTTTAAAAACGACGATTCATTTAGGCGTTTTATTTCTTCAGATAAAAGCGATATTTACTTAATATTTTCTGTTAATTTGTCTATGGAGACAGATATTGCTTTTGCGAAAAGGATTCTAGAAATTGAAAAAGATAAAATTATTATATTTTTAGGTCCGGCACCTACTTTTTTTACTGATAAATTTATTATAAATAAAAATACTTATGTAGTAAGAGGTGAACCAGATATTACGACGGTTGATTTAATAAATGCCATTGCAAACAAAAAATCCTTAGAAGACATCAAAGGAATTTCTTATTTTGAGCAAAATAAAATTGTACATAATGAAGCTAGAGATATTATTGATGACTTAGATTCTCTTCCATTTCCTGAAAGACATTTAATTAAAAGAAATAAATTTTATAACCCTAAACTTGGCTCTAAGCCATTTACAATAATGCTTACCTCCAGAGGATGTCCTCATCGATGCATATATTGTGTGCCTTGCGCTTTAAGTTTTTGTAGGGAACTTGAATTTAAAAAAACTCACGAAACAAAGCCACCAGTAAGGCTAAGAAGTGCTTCTAATATTATTAAAGAATTCAAATTATTGAAGAAAGAAGGATATAAATCCATAAGTATTATGGACGATCAATTTGTTTTGGGCAAAGAAAGGATTTTAGAAGTTTGTAATGGAATTAAGGGCCTTAATCTAGTCTGGGGGTGTTTATCTAGAGCAGATCATTTAGATGAAGAAATCGTTAAAGCTTTAAGTGAAGCCGGTTGTAAATATGTGGATATAGGAGTTGAATCTTTTGTACAAGAAATATTAAATTATACAAAAAAAGATGAAACAGTAGAAAAACTTATCGAAGGAATTAATTTATTGAAGAAATATAAGATTTTTGTTAAACTGAACATATTATTGGGTGCAAGTCCTTTGGAAACGAAAGACACAATTAAGGAGACTCTTAAAAAAATAAAAGAAATTGATCCTGATCAAGTTATGTTTAATGTTTGTAGCCCTTTTCCAGGAACAGAGTTTTATGATATGGCGAAGGAACAAAATTGGATTACTGGTGGGGATTATGTAGCAGTAGATGTGGCACGTTCTGCTAATATAAACTATCCTCATTTATTAAGTAAAGAATTACAAGAGATTGTTCATAAGGCTAATTTGCAATTTTTTTTATCTCCAAAGTTTATCTTTAAAAATATAGTAAGATTAAAAAATCCTTTTTCTATTTTTGAAGCCATTAAAGCAAATTTAAAAAAGTTGTTTCAATAAATAATTCTTTAATAAAATAAATTAAGCAAAATTTGTTTGTTCTCTTAAATAAATTAAAAATATACAACCTTAAAATAATTATGGAAGAAAAAACAATAAAACCTAAAAGAATTTTAGTCACAGGTGGAGCGGGTTATATAGGTTCAGTTTTAATCCCAGAACTTCTAAAAGAAGGCTATGAGGTAACTGTCATTGATAGTTTTATATATCATCAGGCTTCTTTATTAGATTGTTGCTATGACAAGAATTTAACTATAGTTCGAGGTGATGCTAGAGACGAAAAATTAATTTTGAGATACCTAAAAAATGTAGATTATATTTTTCCTTTAGCTTGTCTGACTGGTGCTCCTTTGTGTGACAAAGATCCGATTATGGCGAGAGATACTAATTTAGAGGCAATAAAAATGCTGTTGAAGATTCGTAACAAGAATCAGAGAATTATTTTCCCGACAACTAATAGTGGTTATGGTATAGGCCAAGAAGGAATTTATTGTGATGAAAATACTCCATTAAATCCTATTTCTCTATATGGCCAGCTTAAAACAGAGGCTGAAAAGATGATTTTGGAAGCTGGAAATTCTATTACACTAAGATTAGCCACCGTTTTTGGAATAAGTCCAAGAATGAGATTAGATCTATTAGTTAATGATTTCGTCTATAGAGCCGTTAATGATAAATGCATTGTTCTATTTGAAGCCCAATTTAAGAGAAACTATATTCATGTTCGAGATGTGGCTGGAGCATTTATATATTGTTTAAGAAATTTCGATAAAATGAAGAATCAACCCTATAACTTAGGATTAGATGAAGCTAATTTAAGTAAATGGGAGTTATGTGAGGAAATAAAAAAACAGATCCCCGATTTTGTTTTTATTGAGTCAAAAATTGGAAAAGATCCTGATAAAAGAAATTATATTGTTAGTAATGCCAAGATTAAGAAAGCTGGTTTTAAACCGAGATATTCTTTACAAGACGGAATCGCCGAATCGATAAAAGGATATCAAATTATAAAGAGAAATAAATTTTCTAATATTTAAAAATGCCTCAAAATATTGATTTGTTAATAATTAAACCTGGAAGTCCTAAAATAATGTATGGTGATTTAAGTAAGAGTTTATCTGCAATTGAACCTCCATATTTAGCAGTTTTATTAGCTGCTTTTATCCGAGAAAAAGGATATTCAGTAAAAATAATAGACACTGAAATAGAAGAATTGGACATTGGGAATCCAGTTTTAGTAAATATTATTGTAGCCGGACAGACACCATCTGCTTCTTCTACTCCATTAATGGTTGTTAGCGGAGAAATTATTAAAAAATTAAAAGCAAAAATCCCTGAGATTAAGACAATTCTTACTGGCATTCACCCTTCTGCTCTTCCTGAAAGAACTTTGAGAGAAGAAAAACCAGATTTTATTGGAAGAGGAGAAAATTTTTATACTATCTTAGAACTTTTAAAAACATTAAAATCAGGCAAAAAAACAGAAAATTATAATATTCAAGGATTATGGTATTTAAAAGATAACAAAGTAGTATCAAATGGATGGGGAAGATTAGTTCAGGACCTTGACGAGCTTCCTATTCCTGCTTGGGAGCTTTTGCAAATGGATAAATATCGAGCCCATAATTGGCACTGTTTTGGTCATATAAATGAAAGAACACCTTACGCCGTTATTTATACAAGCTTTGGTTGCCCGTATAATTGTACTTATTGTAATATTCGTGCTTTATATGATAATAAGCCAGGAATTCGTTTTCGGAGCGCAGAAAGAATAGTTGAAGAGATAGATTTGTTGGTTAATAAGTATAAAGTTAAAAACATCAAGTTTTGCGATGAATTGTTCGCTATTAATTCAGATAGAGTTAATCAATTATGTGATTTATTAGACCAAAGAGACTATAATTTGAATATCTGGGCTTATGCCAGGATAAACACTGTAGATGAAAGAATATTAAGAAAGATGAAGCGAGCAGGGATAAATTGGCTTGGTTATGGAATTGAATCTGGGAGTCAAAAGATTAGAACAGGCGTTTCCAAAGCACAATTTAAACAGGATGAAATCAAAAAGATTGTTACAATGACAAAAGATGCTGGTATTTATGTGGGCGGTAACTATATATTTGGTTTACCTGATGACAATCTTAAAACAATGCAAGAAACTTTGGATTTAGCAAAAGAGCTAAATTGTGAAATGGCAAACTTTTATACAGCTATGGCTTATCCGGGTTCTAAATTATATGAACAATCTCTGGAGCAGGGAATTAAATTGCCTGATACTTGGTTAGGTTATGCTCAACTGAACGAAGAAACCTTTCCTCTGCCAACCAAATATTTATCCAGTAGCGAAGTTTTGCGTTTTCGTGATAAGGCTTTTCAAGAGTATTACAGCAGCCCAAGATATTTAGAAATGATTAAAGAAAAATTTGGTCAAGAAACCGTAGGACATATTAAAGAAATGTTTGAGTATAAAATTAAAAGAAAATTTGCCTAAATTAATAAATCAAAAATATGGTAAGCAAGACAAACAAAATGGATTGGGCAAATCTTGGCGAGATTCCTAATTTATTTAACACTATTAGTTTAGAAAAACGTTTAGAAATCTTTAGGAAAATATGTTTTATTAGATATTTTGAGAAAGAGGTGATAAAGTCTATTGATAAAGGATTAATCAAATGTCCCGTTTATCTTTCGATAGGGCAAGAGGCGGTTTCTTCTACAGTTTCTGCTTTTTTCTCGAGCGATTTAATATTTGCTCAACATAGGGCTCATTCTGTTTATTTGGCATTTGGAGGAGATCCCGGAAAACTGATAGATGAGTTGTTGGGGAGAGATTCTGGGTGCTCTCAGGGAAAAGGAGGTTCTAATTGTATTCAGGATAGTAAAATTGGCATGGTGGGCCATCATGGACTTATAGGAGAAAATGTTCCTCTTGCTGTAGGAGCAGCTTTAGGAGACAAAAGTAAAAAAGTAGTTTGTTTTTTTGGTGATGGAGCAGCAGAAGAGGATTATGTTTTTTCTTCAATTGGTTTTGCTATTACCCATAGACTTCCGATATTGTTTATTTGTGAAGACAATGATTTATCTATTTTAACTAAAAAAGCTGATAGAAGAAGTTGGAAACTGGTTGATGCTATCAAAGCTATCGGGATGTCCTCTATTGATATCACTGATGACCCTTGGTTAATTTCTTATTATGTAGAGCAATTTAGCAAGAATCTGCCAGGCTTTATTAATTGTAGGACCTGCAGACATTATTGGCATGCAGGAATAGGAATTGATTCTGAGCCTAAATGGGATAGATTAAAAACGATTAAGGAACAGTTTTTATCCAATGGATTTAAAAAAGATATTGAGAAAATAGAAAATGAAACTAAACAAAGCATAGAAAAACTATGGAAAAAACACTTAGAGAAACAATAAAAGAAATAACCAGAAAACATTTAACTGAAAATAATGGAATAATCTTAGGGGAATGTTTAAGTGCGGTAGGATGGGTTAACAATACTGTTCCTGATTGTAAGAATTTAGTGGAATTACCAATGATAGATGTTGCTGGAGCGGGAATAGCAGTTGGAACAGCATTAGTTGGAAGACGTCCCATTTTTGTTATTAGATTTCAAGATTTTCTTTTTTTAAATTCAAGTATGCTTGTAAATTATGCTGCGAAAACAAAATATCTTTTTGGAAAAAAGACTCCTATTTTTGTAAGAGCTATTGCGTCTGAAGGAAATGGGGTGGGGCCCGTGCATTCCGGGATTTTCCATAATATTTTTATGCATATGCCCGGCTTTAGAGTTTGTGCCCCAATGACTCCCGGAGAATATAAAAAGATCTGGAAAGTTTTCATGGAGAATGATGATCCAATGCTAGTAAGTGAATGTAAAAGGAGCTTTGATCAAAAAGAAGAAATGAAGAATATAACAGTTTCTGATGCAGATATCACTATTTACGGTATTTCTGCTACACGTTTTAATATAATGGAGGCTGTTGAAGAATTAAAAAAAGAAGACATAAAGTGTAATGTAGTTCATATTTTATGGTTAAAACCTCTTGATTTGTCTGAATCTCTAATAAATCCATTAAAGCAGAGCAAAGTAGGATTAGTTGTTGATTCTGGTTTTGAAATAGCAGGAGCATCACAGTCCATAGCATATGAACTGGCGAATAAAACAAATTATTTTGTTAAAGCACTTGGCGCAGAAGACAAATCAGTGGGTACTGCAGAAAGATATGAGAACGGAACTCCTAAAACTGAAAAAATTGTAGAGATTGTAAAGAAGTTGGTTAAAAATAAAAAGAGAAAAAAATAAATATTATTTCTACTACTATGAAAAAAGCCTTGATAATAACAGGTAAATTGGTTCAAGATCACGAATTTATCTATCCTTATTATAGATTAAAAGAAGATGGATTTGAGGTAGATGTTGCTACAAAAAATGGAAAAGAGGTGCTTGGCGCTATTGGAGTAAAAGTTCCCGCAACAAAAAGCTATGAAGATATCAGGATAGATGATTATAACTTATTAATCATACCAGGGGGTGCAAAGTGTATGGAGTATTTAAGACAAGAACAAGGAGCTTTAGATTTTATAAATCAATGGAATTCCAAAGGTAAAATTATAGCAAGCATATGTCATGGAGCGCAGTTATTAATTTCTGCAAAAATTATTAAAGGCAGACGGGTTTCAGGATATTACAGTATAAAAGACGATATAATTAACGCTGGAGCAAAGTATGTAGATGCACCTTTTGTTACCGACGGGAACTTGGTTACTTCCCCTCATTATAAACATTTGGGAGATTGGATGAAAGAAACACTTAGATTGTTTAAAGAAAAAAATGATTAAAACAATTAAAAATTCCAAATTGGATAACGAAAAATTAGATGGGTGCCAACCCATATTGAACGATAAATTAAAAGGATTTGATTTTTCTAAAGTAATAGTAAAAAAACCTTGGGGATATGAGTATTTAGCTTACAATGGAAGTGAAGTTTCTATTTGGATTTTAAAAATTAGGAGAGGTGCGGCAACGTCAATGCATTGCCATCCAAACAAAAAAACTACTTTAATAGCATTGTCTGGAGAAGCAATGCTTTCTACTTTAAATAATAGTTTTCATCTCAATGAGGGAGACGGACTTTTATTGGATAAAAAAGTGTTTCATTCTACCAAAGCTGTTCTAGATTATATTATTGTAATGGAAACTGAAATCCCTTCCAATAAGACTGATTTAGTTAGGTTGTATGATAAATACTGCAGGGAGTCAAAAGGTTATGAAGAACAAAATGAAATGTGTTTTGATTTAAAAAAGTATGAACCTGTTTTATTTAGTGAATCAGAAGAGAAAAAAATTGGAAAAATGTGCATCAGCGTAGAAAACTTTCAGGACAATTCTTCTCTATGGAATAATTTAAAGTTATCTGGGGATATGATAATACTTTTGTTATCAGGCGAGATGTTTAATGAGAAAAACAAAGAGTTTTTTAGTGCCGGTGATATATTTGAAATAAATAGCCCAGGAGGAATAGACAATCTAAAAATAAAAAAATCTGTAAAAATTTTAAAAATTGTAAAAAATGAAAAAACAGATTAAAGCGATTTTATTTGATTTTGATGGAGTACTAGCTAATACCATGGGGGATAATTTTTTAGCTTGGCAGAAAGTCTTCAGAGATTATGGAATTGATATCAAGAAAGAAGATTATTTTCCTTTGGAAGGGATGAAATTAATAGAAATTGCTCAAAAAATATCTAATAAATACAAAATTCATCCTGACCCAAAAATCCTTGTTAGCCTTAAAAATAAGTATTATTTGAAAGACCATTCTTTGTTCTTTTATCCAAGAGTTGAGGAATTAATAGATTTGTTAAAAAGCAACAAATGTTTATTGGCTATAGTTTCTGCTTCCCCAAGAAAAAAATTACTAAGGACTGTTCAAGCAGAATTTTTAAAAAAATTTGACACTGTTATTACTGGAGACAATTCAGGAAAAGGAAAACCAAGTCCAGAGCCATACTTAAGTGCTGCTAAGAATTTAGGAGTTTTGCCAAAAGATTGTCTTGTTATAGAAAACGCTCCTTTAGGAATAAAATCTGCAAAAAAAGCTGGAATTTATTGCATTGCTATTTGCTCTACCCTTGATAGACAATTTTTATCTGAAGCTGATGAAGTAATTAATAGATTTGAAGATATTGAAAGATTAGAAATGATTAAGTCACTAATAAATAATTGAAACTATAATTATTAGTATTGATAGGACACTAAATTAAGAGAAATTAATTTTAAAATAATATTTTATGAAGGACAATATAAAAGAATTTTTAAAAAAAAGACCATTTCTTTATAAAATAGCTGTAAAGTTTCGGTTTTTAATTGAACTAATCTCTAAAAAGATTGGGTTTGAGTTTATGAAATTGATTGGAAGGCCTTATTTTGGTTCCTATCTTTGTGCTTGTCAGATGTGGCCAGACCGTCATTCGATTATGCGTAAGTTAATTGAGCAAGAATTAAAGATGGGAGACTCTTCATATAAAGTTCTTGAAATTGGGTCTTGGGCAGGTCAGAGTGCAATTTTATGGGCTTCGGTTTGCAAGGAAAAGAAAAAAGGGATGGTATTTCTAATTGATACTTGGAGAACAACTGATAATGCACCTGAAGCAATGAAGTGGGCTGTGAAAAAAAACAGAATTTTCAAACTTTTTTTGCACAATATAGAAAAAAGTGGCGTTAAAGACTATATTGTTCCTATCAAAGGTGCAAGTGATACAATCGCAGAAATACTACAACCAAATATATTTGATTTAGTTTATATTGATGGAGATCATGCCTATACTCAATTTAGAAAGGATTTATTAAATTATATGAAAGTGGTTAAAACTGGTGGAATTATTTGTGGAGATGACCTTGAGTTGCATCCAAATGAAATAGATATCCTACATGCAAAAGAACATTGTGAAGAAGATTTTATCCTTGATTTAAAATCAAAAGTATATTTTCATCCTGGTATTGCATTAGGAATAAACGAAGTTTTTGGAGATGTAAGTATGAAGAACGGATTTTGGGTTATGAGGAAAGTAAAAGATGAATGGAAAACCGTGAATTTATAATCTATAAGATCAAGTAGAAAATAATTATGATAATTAGTAGGACACCATTTCGAATATCATTTTTTGGTGGAGGAACCGATTACCCTATTTGGTATCGAGAAAATCAGGGAGCAGTTTTATCTACAACAATTGATAAATATTGCTATATTACTGTTCGCTATCTTCCTCCTTTTTTCCCTCATAAATACCGAATTATTTATTCAAAAATTGAGACGGTAAAAAATATAGAAGAAATTTTACATCCAGCAGTCAGAGAAACGTTAAAATTTTTAGATGTTGATAAAGGGATAGAGATTCATCACGATGGTGATTTGCCTGCCAAAACAGGTATGGGCTCTAGTTCAGCTTTTACCGTCGGATTACTTAACTCCATTTATGCTTTAAGGGGTATTATGGTTCCAAAAGATCAGTTAGCTAAAGAAGCAATTCACATAGAAAGAGATATTTTACAAGAAAACGTAGGAAGTCAAGATCAGATAGCTACATCCTACGGAGGGTTTAATAAAATAAATTTTAATGGAAATGATAAATTTAGAATAGAACCAATTATTATAACAAAAGACAGAATAAGCCAATTAGAAAATCATTTAATGCTATATTTCACAGGTTTTTCGCGTATTGCTTCGAAAGTTGCTCAAGCCCAGATTAAAAATACTCCTCAAAAAAAAAGAGAATTAACATTGATGTATCAAATGGTTGATGAGGCGATAAGCATTCTTACTGAAAATAAAAATATTTTGGAGTTTGGGAAATTACTTAATGAAACTTGGGAATTGAAAAGAAGTATTAGTAATAAGATATCAAATCCGATAGTAGATAATATCTATGAAACAGCATTAAGAGCAGGAGCTATAGGTGGAAAGCTTTTAGGGGCTGGTGGTGGTGGATTTATGATTTTTTTTGTTCCTCCAAAAAAACAACCAAAAGTTAGGGAAGCTTTGAAATCATTATTGGAAGTGCCTTTTAATTTTGAATCGGAGGGTAGCCAAATTATTTATTATAATTCTCAATAATATGAAAATTCCATTTGGCACAATTTCAATAACTCAGGAATCAAAAGATTTAATAAATAAAATTTTAGATTCCGGCAGAGTTTCTAGTGGAAAATATGTTAGACAATTTGAAGAAGGATTTGCTAAGTTAATCGGTACTAAGGAGGCAGTAGCTGTTAGTAGTGGAACCGATGCTGATACTTTGGCTTTAGCAGTTTTACATGATTTTGGTGCAAAACGTAATGATGAAATTATTCTTCCTGCCTTATCTTTTGTTGCTACTGGTAATGCTGTTTTACATGCAAGATTTAAACCAGTATTTGTTGATATTGAAAGAAAAACCTTAAACATCGATGTAAAAAAAATTGAAGAAAAAATTACTGAAAAAACCAGAGCTATTTTACCAGTTCATTTAATGGGGAAACCAGCTGATATTGATGCTATCAATAAAATAGCAAAGAAATACAATCTTTATGTTATTGAGGATGCAGCCGAAGCTTATGGAGCAATTTACAAAGGAAGAGATATTGGAACTTTAGGAGATATGGCTGCTTTTAGCACTTATCTAGCTCATATGGTAAGCACCGTTGAAGGTGGAGTAGTGGCGACCAATAGACCTGATTTTGCCGAAATTTTAAGATCCTTAAGATCTCACGGTAGAGCCTGCAAATGTAAAGTTTGCACCTTAAATATCAAGGGGGGTTATTGTCCTAAAAGATTCCAATACGGTGAAGATATCAGATTTTTATTTGAGAGAATTGGCTATTCTTCAAAAATGAACGAATTAGAGGCGGCAGTTGGCTTAGGGAATTTAGATATTTACAATGAGATTTTAGAGAAAAGGATAAAGAATTTAATCAGTTTAAGAAAGAAATTTGAAAAATTTAAACCTTACTTAACAACAATCAAGGAAGGCAAGGATGAAAGAATTGGGCCCCATGCCTTTCCAATAATTATTCAAGAAGGAGCTCCTTTTGCTAGAGAGGAATTAGTTAATTTCTTAGAAAAAAATGAAATTGAAACCAGGAATTTATTTTCCTCAATACCAACTCAGTGTCAAGGATTTTCTTTTTTGGGTTATAAATTGGGCGACTTTCCAAACGCTGAATATATTGGAACAAATGGTTTGCACATTGGAGTCCATCAGGATTTAAACGAAGAGCATATTAATTATTTTATTGAAACGGTAGATAAATTTTTAACTCAGTATATAAAATAATGAAAAAGAACTCCTTGATTTATGTAGCCTGCCATCGAGGATTTATTGGTTCAGCAATTGTTAGAAAATTGAAAGAAAAAGGGTATAAAAAGTTTTTGTTGAAAGCTGATTTAGATTTAACTGATCAAACGGCGGTGGAAAAATTCTTTAAAAATTCAAAACCTGAATATGTTTTTCTTCCGTCTATTAAAGAAGGGGGAATATTGGCAAATACTATTTATCCAGCCGATTTTATTTATCAGAATATAATGACTCAGAGTAATGTTCTTAATTCAGCTTATAAATACGGTATAAAAAAATTGTTGTTTTTAGGAAGTGCCTGCTCTTATCCCAAATTTTGTCCCCAACCGATAAAAGAAAAGTATTTGTTAACTGGATCCATCGAGTCGACTAATGAACCTTATGCCATAGCCAAAATAAGTGGGATAAAAATGTGCCAAAGTTATAATAAACAATATAAAACAAATTTTATTTCAACTATTCCAACTAATACTTATGGTCCTTATGATAATTTTGGAAAGGAGGGCCATGTGATAGCTGGATTAATTAAAAAATTCCATCAGGCGAAAATGAAGAATGGAGTTGTAAAAATTTGGGGGACAGGAAAACCAAAAAGAGGATTCTTCTATATTGATGATGTTGCCGATGCCTGTATTTTTTTAATGAATAAATACAATAAAAATAAGGTCATAAATATTGCTGGCGGTAAAGAAGTTTCAATAAGGCAGTTAGTTGACATTCTTAAAAAGATTACTGGTTTTAATGGAGAAATTATTTATGACACTAAAAAACCAGATGGAATTCCGAGAAGGTTATTAGATTCAGCTAAAATTTTTAAACTTGGTTGGCAACCAAAAATAAAATTAGAAAAGGGCTTGGAATTAACATATAAATGGTACAAAGATAATTATAAATTTATCCAAAAAAAATGAATAAAAATCTTTTAATCAAACAAGCGATAAAAAATACTATAAAGATAAAAACGAATATTTTGAAGAACGGAGGAACTTTAAAATTGATTGATCAAGTTGCTGAAGAAATAATAAGAGCATTTAAAAACGATAAAAAAGTTCTTCTTTGTGGAAATGGCGGTAGTGCAGCTGATGCCCAACATATTGCCGCTGAGTTCTCGGGAAAATTTTATTTTGATAGAGAGCCTCTTTTTGCTGAAGCTTTGCATACAAATACCTCTTTTTTAACTTCTGTTGCCAATGATTTTTCTTATAATGAGGTTTTTGCCAGAGCTGTTAAAGCTATGGGTAGGAAAGGGGATATTTTAATTGGGATTTCAACTTCCGGAAATTCTATAAATGTAACAAAAGCAATTGAAATGGCAAATAAAATGAAAATGGTGAGCATTGGTTTAAGTGGAAAAACGGGTGGAAAAATGAGAAACATTTGTAAATATCTAATTAAAGTACCATCAACTGATACTCCCAGAATTCAGGAATCTCATATTCTAATAGGTCATATTATTTGTGAAATAGTAGAAAAAGAAATTTTTGGCGACAAAGATATAAAAAAAATATGAAAGCAGTAATTTTAGCAGGTGGAAAGGGAACTCGTTTAGCTAAACTGACAAAAAATACCCCTAAGCCTTTAATAAAAGTAGGTGGAAAATCAGTTATTGAGCATCAGATTTTACTTTTAAGAGAATATGGTATTAAAGAAATTTGGATACTTTCAGGGTATTTTGGTGAAAAAATAAGAGAATATCTTCAAGATGGCAAAAAGTGGAAAGTGAAGATCAATTATTATCAAGAAGAAAAACCCTTGGGCACAGCTGGTGCTCTTAAGATATTGGAAAATGAAATAAAAGAAGATTTTTTGGTTTTTTCTGGTGATGTGATGATGGATTTTGATTTAAAAAGATTTATTAACTATCATCGTCAAAAAAAAGGTATTGCTTCAATTGTAGTTCATTCCAATGATCATCCATTTGATAGTGATTTAGTTGAAGTAGATAAAGAAGGGCAAATTATCTCTTTATTAAAAAGACCTCATCCTCCTGAACTAACCTTTCGTAATTTAAGCATTGCTTCTGCATATATTTTTTCACCTAAAATATTTAGATATATTCCTATTAAAATAAAATCTGATATTGAAAAAGATATATTTCCTCTAATTTTAAAATCAAAAGCAAAGATTTATGCCTATAATAGCCCTGAATACTTTAAAGATATGGGTACGCCTGAAAGATTGTTTAAAGCAAGAAAGGATTATACTTTAGGTAAAATTAAAAACTCAAATCTAAAACAAAAAAGGAAAGCTATTTTTCTTGACAGAGATGGGGTGATTAATGAAGAAGTCGACCAGCTTTGCAAGGTAGAAAATTTAAAAATTTATAATTTTGCGGCAAAGGCAATTAAAAAGATTAATGAAATAGGAGACTTGGCTATCATTATCTCTAATCAGCCAATGATTGCTAAGGGGTTTATGACAGAAAATGATCTGAATGGAATCCATAAAAAAATAGAGACAGAATTGGGTAAAAAAGGAGCTAAAATAGATGCTATTTATTATTGCCCTCATCATCCTGACATAGGATTTCCTGGTGAAATACCGGAGCTTAAAATTAAATGTAATTGTCGAAAACCAGAAATAGGACTTTTTCTGAAAGCAAAAAAAGATTTTAATATTGATTTAAAAAATTCTTATTCAATCGGTGATAAAACCAGTGATATCTTAGCTGGCAAAAGAGCTGGCTGTAAAACTATTTTAGTCAAAACTGGTTATGGAGGAAAAGATAAACTATTTAATGCGAAACCAGATTTTGTCGCCAAAAATTTATCAGAAGTAATTAAAATAATCTATGCTTAATTCAATAATCAAAATTAATAATTTGTCTAAACATTACCAAGTGGACAAAACAAAAATAGTCCTTATATACCCAAGAGGCGGAGATATAAAACGAGGTATACCGCTTGCCTTTGGTTATCTTAAAAGTAATGCAGATGCTGACAAATATGATATCAAAATCATTGATTGTACTCTCGATGACATAGACCCAAGTTCACCTGATTTTATAGTGAGAATAAAGCAAATAAGTCCTGACGTAGTGGGCACTTCTTCCTGGTCGGTTAATTTTCCTGAAGCTTTAATGATACTAAAGACAGTAAAACAAATCGATCCTAATATTACTACGATTTTTGGTGGGCCTCATGCTACTGTCTTTGCGGAGAAAGTAATTAAGAATGAGGAAATTGACTTTGTGTTTAGAGGTGAAGCAGAGCTTTCTTTCCCAGTTTTTTTGGATGAGTTTAATAAGAAGAACCCCAATTTTTCAAAAGTAAAAGGGCTAGTTTATCAAAATGAAAAGGGTGAGACTATATTTAGTGAAATTGCAAGGATTGAAAATCCAGATGATGTTAAAATTCCTGATTATAGCGCAATAAATTTAGAGCGATACATTGAAAAGGGCTATCGTTATAACAATTCTAAAGAAAGAAATGCTCCAATTTGGGCAACAAGGGGCTGCCCATATAGGTGTGCTTTCTGCTCAGTGCCAAGCATAAATGGTAGAAAAATAAGGAAACACAGTATTGAATACATGATTCGGTGGATTAAATTTCTATACAAGAAACATAATATAAGGGGTTTTGTTATTATTGATGATAATTTCACTTTTGACATTGAGTACGCTAAGGCATTTTGTCGGGGGGTAATTAAATTGGGTTATAAAGACATTGAATTTAATTGTCCTAATGGTATTAGAATGCAAAGAGGTAATTATGAACTTTGGAGTTTAATGCGACAGGCTGGATGGTGTACCATTGTTGTTGCCCCAGAAAGTGGTTCTAAGCGAGTGTTACAAAGTTTAAGAAAAGATCTAGACCCCGAAGAAGTTCCGAATATTGTAAAGGATATAAAGAAAGCAAAGCTAAAGGTCCATGGTTTCTTTATGGTTGGTTGCCCCGGAGAAACAAAGGAAGACCTCAAGGAGACGGAATTACTTATAAAGAGGTGCAAGTTTAATGGATTATCAATAACAAATTTTCAGCCGATGCCTGGCACACTAATTTATGATGAGCTAATTAAACGGGGGGAGATTGTTAGTGATTTTTTGCCGGCATTCTTTAGGAAGAGAGTTTATGTTCCCTCCACATTAAGAGATTTTGACCTTGAGAAATTTGTTAGCAGGGTGATAGAAACAAATCATGCTGAAAATATATGGGATAATATCTTTAAAAATATGGGATTTACTCCCCCAAGAATTTTGGGCGGTTTTTGGAAAATGGTCTATCTTTGTTTTGTGTTTTCTGAACCAAGGATCAGAAAAATAATTCCTCGAAGATTAAAGGACTGGATAATAAAACATTTTGCCTAGAGTGGATATAAAAGGTAAAAATTAGATAAAAACATGGCACAAGAGAACAAGAAGCCAAAACTGACGATTATTTCTCCTTCATTAAATACCGGGGAGTTTTTAAGAGAGACGATTGATTCAATCCTCGGTCAATCTTATGACGATTTTGAATATATAATTATTGATGGTGGTTCAATTGATGAAACACTTAGTATATTAAGAGATTACTCTCAAAAATATCCTCAAATTCAATGGATTTCAGAAAAGGATAGTGGATATCTTGAAGCATTTAGGAAAGGACTAGCTATGGCTCAAGGAGAATATATAATGAACTGTTCCATATCTGATGGTTATTTGGATAAAGATTGGTTTCAAAAATGCATAGATACACTTGATAATGACGAAGAAATTTCATTAGTATGGGGATTACAACAATATAAAAATGAAGATGGTTCGTTGGGGGATATAGTATATTCTCAATTCCATAAATCAATGCCTCCTCAAAAGACAAAATTTATATATTACTGGCTAAGCACTTATTTTTGGTTTCCGGAACAAAACTTTTGTGTAAGGAGAAATATTATTAATGAGTGTTTTCCCAAATATGATAATTTAGAGGATCAGCATCGAGATACGGATTCTTGGCTTGAATTTAACTACAATTTTAATACCCAAGGATATTTACCATGTTTTATACAAACTATAGCAAGTTTTGCAAGAATAAATGAAGGTTGCCGATCTCAGAAAGAAGAAAAAAGCGGAATCATTTATTCAAGATTTAAAAATTACGCAAAAAAAATTATAAATTACCAAAGAAAAATAATCTTTGGAATAACAATTCATCAATATAAAAATAGAATGGGGCAATTATTGCCTTATAAATTTTATAGATTTCTTGTTCCAAAATTTATAGTAAGGTATGGATTAGCACCTACTAATATCGTAGTGAACCTATCACGAACAGGATATCTGGAGTATATAAAAAAAAGATTACCAGGAATTTACCAAATTGGCAGAAGGATATTTCATAAGAAGATTTTATAACTTTCTTGCCTTGATTATTATTACATAACACTTTGGTGAATCAGAAAAATCAATTTTTGTTATTGGGCCATAGGTAGCAGCGCTAAAATTTTTTGATAACTTTTTTAAACCACTTTTTAAAATAAACTTTCTCAGATTAAGAAAATCAAATTTTTTTATGGCGTCTTTAATGGTTTTTTTCCAACGAGGCAGTATTACTATTTTAGTTTGACCGAAAATATGTTCTATAGAAAAGTATTTTGATATAATATCAATAAATTCTTTCTTTGTTAGTTCTTTAACATGATAGGGGTTTTCAACCCCTGTTTTTGTAATAGTTTCTTTGTCTGGCGAGGAAATAATTAATAATCCATCTTTTTTCAGTATCCGTGCGAATTCTTTTATCATCAATTCTTGATCTTTTAAATGTTCGATAGTTTCAAAACTGATAATGGCATCAAAATATTCATTATTAAACAATAGCTTTTTTTCAAGATTGGCTGTAACGAAATTAACATTACTAGACTTGGAATTACTTTCAGCATAGATTATCGCTTCTTTGCTTATATCCACTCCAATTATTTTTTTAGCTACTTTGCTAAGTATTTGAGTTCCATATCCTGAACCACAGGCCGCATCTAACACAACCCACTCTGTTTTTAGATAGTTTCTCGCAAAATTATATCGTTCAATGTGCTCCTGTTCTATCTCTTTAGAGATTATATCTTGACCTGGGTAGATTCTTTCTACTATACCAGATTTATTTATGTTTTTTTCTAATAATGGCATTATTTTCTAAAGGTTTTAATATTTTTGTAAAAAGCAATAGCAGATCTTGGTAAGAATTTTTTAATAAAAGATTTAACCCTTTTTTTATTAATGATTTTTTATATTTTGAATAGGTAAGTTTATATTTTATTTCAACATCTTTGTTAATTTTGTTTTTACTTTTTGGTAAAGCCAAAACAATTATTTCCCGTCCGTCTCTGTGAGAACTTAATTTTACAGATAGCTGAAAATTCCACTCTTTTGCCTTTTCTAAAATTATTTTTTCTTGCTCAAAGGGTATCTCAAAGATTACACAATTTCCCATAGAAAATATATTATCCAGCGCTTCAGCGATGTTTTTTACATGGTGAAGCATATTTAGCGCCAAAATAATATCAAACTGTTGTTCAAGCCGCATATTTTCTATTTCTCCCACCTTGAAAAAGACGCTAGATTTTTTACGTAAGCGGATTTCCCGGGCAGTATATACCGCTTCCTTGTTTTTCTCTAAACCGACAATATTTTTAGCGCCGTTTTCTTCAATTTTGAAGCTGAAGTATCCGTGAAAACAGCCGATATCCAGTACAGACTTATTTTTAAAATTCACCAGATTTTTAATTCTTTCCCAGGTTTTTTCGCTTTCAGAATATCCCTTTACAACAATTCCCGATGGGAGCTCTATTCTTTGATAATATTTGTCATAATTTTGTTTTTCTAATTCTGTAAGAAAAATAAGGTCCAGCCATCTTTTTTCCCAATCCTCTTTTTTAATAAATTCCAACTCATTATTAGTAGTGTCAACTGTTATTAAATTATCGTCCAAGCAAGAAGAAGTGAAGAATGAATACGCTATTAATCTCCTGATTTCTTTTCCATCAAGAACTGTTTCGTATTCGTTTTTTTTGCGTTTTTCATCCTGTCTTTTTCCTATTATGTGCGGAGCGGCAAAACAAAAATAGACTTGAGTTTTAAGGTTTAATTTTTCCGATATATACTTTAGATTGCAGCTAGTGGTAAAGCCGTCCAAAATGAATGTATTGGTTTTGGGTTTTTCCACAATGCCTTTAAGCGCATTCAGTAATCGTTCCGTTTTGTTGTCGTCAACTTTGTAATTATAGATTAAATCAAAATCTATATATTCAGCATTTTCTTTTTTGCATAAATAATTTGCTAAAGAGGTTTTACCTGCTCCAGACATTCCGATTATTATGATTAATTTTTTGCTTTGTTTAGGCATTGTTTATTTATTAATTTAATAAGTTTAAGAATTTAACATCCTTTACTAAATACTTTAATTCGTTTAAAATTGAATGAGAGGATAGTCTTTTGTTGTTTTTAAATGAGTTTTTAATCATATAGAATCAAATATTATTATACTGCTTTTTGCCGATAATATTTTAAGATTAAATATTTTGAAGATTTTATGAAAAAGAAAAAATTAGTTTTCGTATTAAATAATTTTTTAATTGGCGGGGCAGAACGTTTAATATTAGGAATTCTCAGAAATTTAGACAGAAATAAATTTGACGTAAGTATTATAACAGTTTTAGGAGCTGGTCCAATGGAAGCAGAGTTTAGAAAGTTGGAATTTCCAATTTTTTTTGCTGGGCCTAAAAAATATCTTTCGTCTTTGTTTTTCAAAACAATATGGATTTTAAGTATTCCCTTTGTTCTTTTAAGATTAATGCTTTTTTTAAGAAAAATCAATCCTGATGTTGTTATTACTTCTTTATACGGAGCTGATGTTTTAGGAATTTTTGTGGCTTGGTTATGTGGTATCAAAAGAAGAATTATTATTTATCACGATATTCATAAAATGTCTGTTATGAGACGGATTTTTAGAAAGATTTTTTCTTTTAATTTGGCTCATAAAATTATTGCTGTAGCTTCTAATGTTAAAGAATTTCTTATCAATTATTGGGGTATTTCAAACGACAAAATTATTGTTATTCTTAGCGGTATAGACTTTCAGAAATTTGAATTTGGAAAAAAGTTTTTAGAGCATAATTTAGTTTTAGGATTTATAGGTCGTTTTGTTCCAGAGAAAGACCCTCTTTGTTTACTGAAAGCTTTCGTAATTTTAAAGAAAAAATATGGATTGGAGCCGGGGGTAATAATGGTTGGAAACGGAAAACTTGAATTAGATTTAAAACAGTTTGCTAGTAGTAACAATCTTAAAAAGATTCAATTTACTGGTTGGAGTGATAATATTATAAAATGGCTTAAGAAAATAGATATTTTAATAATTCCTTCAAAAGAAGAAGGTTTACCCCTTGTAGCTTTAGAGGGATTAGCCTCTAACAAAATAGTTATTGCATCTGATATAGAACCTATGAAAGAATTAATTTGTTCTGGGGAGAATGGCATTTTGTTTAAGGTTGGGGATGCCGATTCTTTGTCAGAAAAATTAAAAGATTTACTAACAAATTCTAATTTAGTTAAAGAATATTACTATAATGTTAATCAGTGGATTGATAAAAATAGAGAATTTTTTGATATCAAAGATGTTTCTAAAAAATATTTGGAGGTTTTAAATTAAGTAAGTATTTATGTTTATAAATAAAGAAAGTAATTCTGTTCTCAATAATATTTCATTTACTTTTGGCGCAAGAATAATTACATTATTTCTTAGTCTTTTGATTGGAATCATTATTGCTCGTACATTAGGACCTTCTGGGAAGGGTCTTTTATCGGTTATTGCAATGATAGGGGCTGTAGTTTTGCAATTAGGCAATTTGGGAATAGGATCATTCAATATTTATGCCATCTCTAATAAGAGCATTGAGAAAAAAAATATTATTGGTAATTCTCTTTGGTCAGGATTAATAATTGGTATTATTTGTTTTTTAGTTATTTTGATTTTTGTTTTTAAGTTTCCAATATTCTTTCGTAATATTCCAAGGAGTTATTTACTTATTTATCTACTATCTCTACCTTTTATTTTCTGGTCTAATTTTTTCTCTTCTATCCTTACTGGTGAGCAAAAATTCAGAAAGCTTAATATTTTTATTATAGTCACTCAAGCCATAAATTTAATTGGGATAATTTTACTGTTGCTAGTTTTTAAATCAAATGTTTTTTATGTTCTTGCCTGGTATGCTTTGGTAAATGTTATTGGTGCTATATTGCCAATGAGCTTTGTTTTTTTAAGAAATGGCTTTCATCTGAATTGGAATTTGAAGGTTCTAAAAAAATCTTTAAATTATGGTTTTAAGATATGTTTAGCTGGTATTTTTGCTTTTTTAATATTGCGGGTTGATTTATACATGGTGAATTTTTTTAAGGGTATGGCTGAAGCTGGTTTTTATTCTTTAGCATCCAGTTTTGGTAATATCTTTTTCCTTTTGCCTTTTTCTATTGCTACGGTAATTTTTCCTAAGATTAATGCTGAAAATAAATCAAAAAAGGAATTAATAGCGAAATATTCTAGAATTTCTTTATTTTTAGTTTTTTTGATGGCTATTGGAGCATTACTGTTTATTAAATTGGTAATTGGGTTATTGTATGGGCAAGCGTTTTTGCCATCTGTTCAACCTATTATTTTGCTTTTACCTGGTTTGATCGCTTTTTCTGTAGCCACTGTTTTGGGCCAGTATTTTATGAGTATTGGATATCCATTAAAAATTACTATTAGTTGGTTTTTGGTTGCTGTTCTCAATATTATCTTAAATTTCATATATATTCCTCAATATGGAATGATAGCTGCTGCTTTATCTTCTACTGTTTCTTATATTTTGGCTCTTTGTTTCCATTACTATTTCTTTAATAAGGAAACTGGATTAGGTTTTTATGATATTTTTGTGCCAAGAAAAGCTGAAATTATGGATATTTTTAATAGAATAAGAGGTTTTTTGAGAAAAAATATCAAAAATGTTGTATAATATATAGTAAATAAATGAATACACTGTCTTACATTTTTTTAAGTTTTAGGTTGAAAGATTGGATTGGAAATCTTTTTGTTTTTATTCCTTTAATTCTTGCTGGATTAATATTCGATTGCGGGTTTTTTCTTAAAACAGTAGAGGCATTCTTTTTGTTTAGTTTATCTGCTGGTGCAGTTTCTATTTTGAATGATGTTTTAGATATAGAAAAAGATAAAAAACATCCAGAAAAATCTAAAAGGCCTATTGCTTCAGGTAAATTAAATTCCGGCATTGCTTTATTTGTTTGCTTAATTTTAATAGTTTTAAGCCTATGGCTTGCTTTGAAAATTAATTTAAGATTTACGGTTTTACTTTCTTTATTCATTGTCTTAGATATTGTTTATAGCTTATGGCTAGAAAAAGTGCGTTTTGTTAATTCTGTTTTTGTGGCTTTAACTTATGCGATAAGAGTTTATGCAGGTGGGGCTATTATTAATCTAGCTTTGAATATTTGGTATTTTGTTTTTAGTTTTCTATTTGGTTTATTTCATTTCTTTTACAAAAAGAAAAAAGAGCATCAATAATGAATTTTAAAAACAGTAGCAACTTTTTTGTAAAATTTTTTACAACATGCTTTGGGCTCGGTTATATCCCTATTTTCCCTGGAGCAGTAGGAGTAGTTTTTGCGACTGTGATCGCATATTTAATTCATCCATTACCTCTTTTTAATAAAATCTTAATTACTTTAATTCTTATTGTTTTAGCTGTCCCTTCAAGTACG
>Ga0265595_1000969_pt1 | contig 23673 bp, 20 predicted proteins | sample saktaG_15_FD_190148 | JGI IMG/M metagenome (GOLD analysis project Ga0265595, IMG submission 190148) | Saline water microbial communities from Sakinaw Lake, British Columbia, Canada - sak_2013_06_06_50m | ecosystem: Environmental > Aquatic > Non-marine Saline and Alkaline > Saline ...
AAAAAATTCAGGTGCTCTTTTTTTATTTCCTGCTATAATATCAAGTGTTCCTCCTAAGCCGAGCATAACTTTTGCATTAATAATATTTTTATATTTGCTCATAAAAATTTCTTGTTTTGGAAAACCCAAACAAACAAAAATAACATCTGGGGAAATGGCATTTATTTTATCAATTACTTCTTTTTCATTTTCAAAATATCCATTTTGAGTGCCACAAATATTAATATTTGGATATTTTTCTTTTATGTTTTTTTTTGCCAATTCTGCAATTCCCTCATTGCCTCCCAAAAGAAAAAGGCTTTTTTGCTCTTTTTCAAGAATTGGCAAAAGTAAATATGCTATATCAATGCCTGCAACCTTTTGCTTTAAAGGTTTTTTTAATATTTTAGAAGCATAAATTACTCCAATTCCATCAGCTATTATTAAATCAGCACTATTAATAGCAGTTTTTACCTCTTTATTTTCAATACAAAGTTGTGCAATTTCTGAATTTGGAGTTACAACAGTTTTACAATTATCACTATCTAAAAAAGATATAACAATATCTAATGCTTCGTTTTGAAAAACATTATCATATTCAATTCCTAAAATATTAAGTTTTTCTTTCATAATAAGTCCCATTCCTTTCATCAAAGGCACAAAGTTTGGAGGAAAGATGTAGTGCTATTTATTTTTTTTTAAAAATAAATAATTTACTTGCTAAATAATTCATAATCACCACAACAACATTAGCCGCAATCTTAGTAATTAATTTATCACAATTTAAATAGTCAACAAAAATTATCATAATTAAAACATCAACACCCAAAGATGCTAAACGAAAAAAAAGAAAAGAAGACATTTCTTTTACTAATACATTTAATTTAAAAGACCTACTATTAAAGACATATATTTTGTTAGTAAAATAAGCAAAAAATACTGCAATAATCCAAGCCGCAACAACTGAAAAAACAGTTGGGAGATTTAAAATTATGCCAAGTATATAATATGCTATTATATTTATAAGTGTAGTTAATCCACCAAAGAAAATATATGTAATTAATTCTTTATATTTATAAAAGTATTTAAACACAAATTCTTTTATCTTCATAGTTTTTTCCTTTTTTATTTTTAATTATACTAAAAAATTTGTTATTTGTCTATAATAAAAAATTAAATGCAATAGTATAAAAAAATTAAATGCAATAGTATAAAAAAATTAAATGCAATAGTATAAAAAAAGAACCTTTCAATATTTCGCTATTGACTACTAATTGTTTAAATGATAAAATTACATAATTAAGTAACAAGTAACAATTAACAAGTAACATTTCCTGACCTCTGTCTTCTGACCTCCAATATTGAAAGGATTTGTTCTAAATGCAAAAAGAATTAGCAAAAACTTATAACCCAAAAGAAGTTGAAGACCGAATTTATAGTTCATGGATTGCGGGCAATTATTTTCATGCAGAAATTGACTATAAAAAGGAACCTTTTACAATAGTCATACCACCGCCAAATGTTACAGGTCAACTTCATATGGGGCATGCGTTAGATGAAACATTACAAGATATATTGATTAGATATAAAAGAATGAGGGGGTTTTGCACCCTTTGGCTTCCAGGAACTGACCATGCAGGAATTGCCACTCAAATTAAAGTTGAAGAGGCACTTAGAAAAGAAGAGGGCAAAACTCGCTATGATTTGGGCAGAGAAAAGTTTTTGGAAAAGGTTTGGGAATGGAAAAACCATTATGGAAATAGAATTACAGACCAACTTAAAAAGTTAGGCTCCTCATGCGACTGGGAAAGAGAACGCTTTACTATGGATGAGGGCTGTTCTAAGGCTGTTAAAGAAGTTTTTGTTAATTTATATGAAAAAGGCTTAATTTATAAAGGTAATCGCATAATAAATTGGTGCCCTAATTGCACTACCGCTTTATCCGATGCAGAAGTTGAGCATAACGAAAAAGAGGGCAATTTCTGGCATATTAAATATCCAATTAAGGATAGCGATGAATTTTTAGTAGTTGCCACAACTCGCCCCGAAACTATGCTTGGGGATACTGCTGTTGCAGTTAATCCTAATGATAAAAGATATACTCATTTAATTGGCAAAAGTTGTATTTTACCATTAATGAACAGAGAAATTCCCATAATTGCAGACGATTATGTGGACACAGAATTTGGCACAGGCTGTGTTAAAATTACTCCTTGCCATGACCCCAACGATTTTGAAGTTGGCAAAAGGCATAATCTTGAAGAGATTTTAATAATGGACGATTATGCAAAAATAAATGCAAACGGCAAGCAATATGAAGGGCTTTCTCGCTATGATGCAAGAAAGAAAATTGTGAAGGATTTAACTGCACTTAATCTACTTGTTAAGATAGAACCTGTTAAACACAATGTTGGGCAATGCTATCGTTGCAATAATATTGTTGAGCCTATAACCTCTTCCCAATGGTTTGTAAAAATGCAACCGCTTGTTAAAAATGCTACTCAAGTTGTTAATGACGGCACAATTAAATTTATACCCGAAAGGTTTTCAAAAATATATCTTAATTGGATGGAAATCGTTCACGATTGGTGCATTTCAAGGCAACTTTGGTGGGGACACAGAATTCCTGCCTTTTATTGTGATGACTGTGAGCAAATGACTGTTTCAAAAGAGGATATTACAGTTTGCCCAAAATGTAATAGCAAAAACATTAAGCAAGATGAGGATGTTTTGGACACTTGGTTTTCTTCGGCTTTATGGCCTTTTTCCACTTTGGGCTGGCCTGATAGCACAGAGGACTTAAAATATTTTTACCCCACAAGTGTATTGGTTACTGCTTATGATATAATCTTTTTCTGGGTTGCAAGAATGATATTTTCCGGTATGGAGCATATGAAAAAGGAGCCTTTTAAATATGTTTTTATTCACGGTTTGATTAGAGATAGTGAGGGCAGAAAAATGTCTAAGTCTTCGGGAAATGGCATTGACCCTCTTGAACTAATAGACCAATATGGAGCAGATGCTCTTCGCTTTACATTGGCAACAGGGAATTCTCCGGGAAATGATATGCGATTTTCCACAGAGAGGGTTGAAGCCTCACGAAATTTTGCAAATAAAATTTGGAATGCAACCCGTTTTACACTAATGAATTTAACCATAGACGAGTGTGTTTTGCCAAAGAATTTGAATATTGAAGACAAATGGATTTTATCTAAATTTAATACAACTGCAAAAGAGGTTACAGAAAATTTAGAAAAATTTGAAATAGGTGTTGCTGTTTCAAAACTTTACGATTTTATTTGGGATAATTTGTGCGATTGGTATATAGAATTTATTAAGCCTCGCCTTTTTGAAACTAATACCGATAAAGAGAGCAATTTAAAAGCTCAAAATACCCTTTGCTTTGTGCTTTCAAATACAATGAAACTTTTGCACCCTATAATGCCATTTATTACTGAGGAAATTTGGCTTACACTTCCCCATAAAGGCAACTCGGTTATGATTAGTGATTGGGTAGAATATGATAAAGCCCTTAATTTTCCAAAAGAAGAACAGGAAATTGAAAAAATTATGTCTGCCATTAAGGCTATTAGAAACCAAAGAACTCAAATGAATGTTCCTCCCTCTAAAAAGGCAAGACTTTATATTGAAACTGATTTTGAGGATACTTTTATTAAAGGTGCTTATTTCTTTAATCGTTTAGCAGGGGCGTCTGATATTGAAATTGTAAAAACTTGCCCAATTTCTAATGCTGTAACGGTAATTTGCGAAGGGGCTAAAATTTATATTCCTTTTGGCGAATTAGTTGACATTGAAAAGGAAAAGCAACGATTAAACAAAGAAAAGCAAAACCTAATTTTAGAAATTGATAGAATAGATAAAAAACTATCAAATGTTGGCTTTGTTTCAAAAGCACCTGAAAAAGTTATAAACGAGGAAAAAGAAAAAAGAGCAAAATATAGTGATATGCTTTCTAAGGTTATTGAAGCAGTTGAAAATTTAATTTTGTAGGGAACGCATTGTATGCGTTCCGAATGAAAACCGAACCAAAATGGAAATTTCAAAAATAATACAGCAATTTAAAGCATCAGTTTCAAAACAATGTAGTGCAATCAATAATAACCGGAACGCATACAATGCGTTCCCTACAATGGCAAAAATCATACCACGACCACATAATCAGAAACGAACAGGATTACAAAGAAATAAACGAATACATAGAAAACAACCCCAAAAAATGGGAGAACGATAAGTATTTTATTAAACAATAATTAAAAATGAGATTGCCACGCTCTGCTCGCAATGACAACTTTCCACTTTCCACTTTCCACTTCTAAATGAAAGGATTGAGTTTAATGCCTAAAAATAAAATTTCCCAAGTTGTTAAGAGCGGCAAGATTTTAGTTTCAGATGGTGCGTGGGGCACTTTATTGCACCAAAAGGGCTTAAAAGTGGGCGAATGTCCTGAACTTTTCTGTATTGAAAGATTTGACGATATTGTTGATATAGCAAAAAGTTATATTAATGCAGGGGCAGATATGGTGCAAGCAAATAGTTTTGGTGCTAATAGTTTTAAATTAGAGCATTATAAACTAAATAACAGAGTTTCGCAGATTAACGAGGCGGCAGCTTTGGCTTCAAAGTCAGCTTGCTCCCAAAAAAATTGGGTTATCGCCTCAATGGGACCTACCGGCAAAATGTTAATTACCGAAGAGATTACGGAAGATGAATTATACAATGCGTTTAAAGAGCAGGCAGTTGCTTTGCAAAAGGGCGGAGCAGATGCCGCTTGCATTGAAACAATGAGCGATATTGACGAGGCTTGTCTTGCTATAAAAGCAGTAAAAGAGAATACTGATTTAGAAATTATTTGCACCTTTACTTTTGAAAAAACCATCAGAGGTGATTACAAAACTATGATGGGCGTTTCCCCTACCGAAACTGTAAAGGCTACTTTAGAAGCAGGGGCGGACATTGTGGGTGCAAATTGTGGCAATGGCTTTGAAAGAATGGTCGATATAGTTAAGGAAATTAGGATAGTAACAAATGCTCCGATTTTAGTTCAGGCAAATGCAGGTATGCCACAAAATATAAATGGCAAAGATGTTTTCCCCGAAACCCCCGAAATGATGGCAAATATGGTGCCAAAACTAATTTTGGCTGGTGTCAATATCATAGGCGGTTGCTGTGGCACTACACCTGAACATATAAAAGCGATTAGGCAAGCTGTTGATAATTATACAAAATGAAAAGCGGGCTGGTTTTTAACCGGCCACTACAATTTTCTTTATCAATATGCAAATCGATTTCATAAAAGAACAAAGTTTGGAATAAAGAAGTAGATTATTCTCCATCTTATTAATATAATCATCAATTGCGTTTTGGTTTCTTAGTAATACAGTACCCCCATATTAGAAGTCAGAAATCAGAGGTCAGAAGGCAGTATACTGACGACTGATAACTGATAGCTGATAGCTGATAACTGACTCAGTGGTCAGAGGTCAGAAAAATAAAATTGTCATTCTGAGCAAAGCGAAGAATCTCATAAAATAAAAGAAAGTGGTAGTATAATGAGATTGCTTCGTTTCACTCGCAATGACAGTTTTAACCTTAATTATTCGCTGTTCATTGTTATTCATTACCCCTAAATTACAGGCACAAAAACGGAACGTTAAAACCGTTCCCAAAAAAAATTACAAAAAAGACAGGTTAAAAAATAACCTGTCTTTTTAATTTAATGTTTAATTTTTGGGTAAAAATCCTACCCTTATTTTAAAGAATATGGCTTTGTAAAAATCCTCAGTCAGCTTTGCTGACAGCTCCTTTGAAAAAGGAGCCATAATTAAAATTCCTCACTCCTCTTTCCTAATTCCTAATTGAAAAATGAGATTGCCACTGGCTCCTTCGGCGGGATACGCCTCAGGACGCCACTGCGGTGTCGGCTATGCAATGACAATTCAATTGTCAATCGTTAATTGTTAATTGTTAATTGTTAATTGTTAATTGAATTTTACTTTTGTCCTAATAAATACTTTGCAAATGGGCTATTGCTTGGAATTACTAATTTTGTGTTTTTTCCTATTGTTGTGCGATAGGCATCAAGAGTATTGTAAAATTCAAAGAAATTAGCATCCTTGCCATAAGCATCATTATATATTTTTGCCGCTTGTCCATCGCCCTCGCCCTTTAATATTTCTGCTAATTTGCTGGCTTCTGAGGTTAAAATTGTAACCTCCTTATCAGTATTTGAACGAATTTTTAGAGCTTCTTCTTCGCCCTCTGATATATATTGTGCGGCCATTCTTTCTCGCTCTGTTGTCATTCTTCTGTAAATGCTTTCATAGTTTTCTTGTGGATAATCTGTCCTTTTAACTCTTATATCTTTTACTGTAATACCAAAATTTTCAACACTTTTTGAAACCTCTATTGTTAAATCATCTTGCATAGTCTGAACTAATATTTTATTGGTAATTAAATCGTGTGAGTCCATTTTACCAACTTTTTCATTCATCTTTGAGTATACAATGTCATCAAGTCTTGTTTGAGCCGCTTCAATTCTTCCCATTGAAATCTCAAAGAAAACAGGATTTGATATAGTCCACTGTGCGTTATTATCAAATATAAGTTTCTTTTTGTCTGATGTAATTACCTGTCTTGGTGAAGTGTCATATGTTAAAAGCATATTGCTATATTCTTTAACATTATCAATAAAGGGTAGTTTAAAGAAAAGCCCCGTGCCTTGAACCACCTTAACATTATCAAATTTCCCTTTTGTAAGGTCTTCTCTTAGTTTGTCTGCATTGTTTTTAACATAAACAGATTCGATTTTACCAAATCTAAGAACTATTACTGATTTATTCTCTGCTACCTGAAAGGTACAAAGATTGAAAGCAATAATAAGTCCTATAAATATTGATGCGATTATAATATATTTTTTCATTATTTTTACCTTCCTTTCTAATTTGTTGTTTGGGTGTTGGTAGTAGTTCCATCCATTGGCAAGAATTTTAGCACATCGCCGTTATCGTTCATTATGAATATTTCATTAATATTAGGAAGAACACTCTTAACCATTTCAAGATAAAGCCTTGTTTTTGTAACGGAAGGGTTCAAAGCATATTCTTTTTGAATTGCAATATATCTTGAAACTTCACCGGTAGCATCATTTATTCTTTTTTGTTTATAACCTTCGGCAACATTTTTAATTTGCTCTGCATTTCCTCTTGCAACAGGAAGCTTTTCGTTCTCGTATTTTTTTGCTTCATTTATTTTAGAATTTTTCTCCTCAATAGCTGAGGTTACTGCTAAGAAAGCAGGTTTAACTTCGTCTGGAGGCATTGCATCTTGAAGTTGAACTGCTGTAATTGTTATACCAAAATCATATTTGTTGCATATTTGTTGTAATAATTCCCTAATCTCATTTTGAATAGCATCTTTTTGATTTGTAATAATATCATCTAAACTATGAGAGGCAACTATTCTTCTGTATGCCGCTTCGGCAATAGTTCGAAAAGTCCCATTTGGGTCATCTACATTAAAAATGAATTTATATGTATCAGTTATTTTAAACTGTATTACCCAATCGGCTATAATTAAATTTTCATCACCGGTTAACATTCTTGATTCTAAAGCAACATTTTCTGTTTGACCATTAGAAAGAGTTTTGTAACCAAATTCCATTCTTCGAATGTTTTCAACATCCACAATGGCTTTTTCCTCAATAAAAGGAACTTTAATTTTTAAACCCGGCTCATTTTCTGTTCTAACATACTTGCCAAAAGCAGTAATTAAAGCCTCCTCATTGGAATTTAAAATATAAACATTAGAAAAAACAATTACTAATGCAAATAATACTCCAATTCCAATAACAATATACTTGATGGGAAACTTAAAATTCTTGCCCATACTGTTAATAACCGTGGCCTTAACAGCTTCTACTTCATTTTGAAAATCATTATTGCTCATTTAACATCTTTCCCTTCTTTTTTTATCTTTATTATAACATATTTTTTATAAAAAGACTATGGAAATTTTAACATAGTTCATTTATTGCCTCGTAAACACTTTTTACCTTTATTATTTGCATATCATCTTGCGAAAATGCAGGCTTATTTTGAAAAGGTATAATACATTTTTTAAAGCCTAATCTATATGCCTCTGAAATTCTTGCATCAATTGAAGAAACTGCTCTGACCTCGCCTGCCAAACCAACCTCGCCAATAATAAATGTATCCTCGGGAATTATGAAATCCTTTATACTTGAAGCTAACGATACAGCAACTCCTAAATCGGCAGACGGGTCATCCAATCTTAACCCACCAATTACATTAACATAAACATCAAAATTAGAAAAGAATAAGCCACATCGTTTTTCTAAAACTGCAAGTAAAAGGCATACTCGGTTATAATCTATCCCAACGGCCATTCTACGAGGAGAAGAAAACGGACTTTGCGAAACAAGTGTTTGAACCTCGGCAAGAAGTGGCCTTGACCCTTCAAAAACGCAAACAACGCAAGTACCGGAAACATTTTGTGGCCTTCCCTCTAAAAACATTAAAGATGGGTTTACAACCTCTTTTAAGCCTGTATCAGTCATTTCAAAAACACCAATTTCATTAGTTGAGCCATATCTGTTTTTAACTGCTCGTAATATTCTATAAGATAACTGTTTTTCGCCCTCAAAATACAAAACAGCATCCACCATATGCTCCATTACCTTAGGACCAGCAATAGCACCCTCTTTGTTCACATGCCCTACAATAAAAATTGGAATACCTTGCCCCTTTGCAAGTCGCATATATTGTGCTGTGCTTTCTCTAACCTGTGCAACACTTCCCGGCGAGGAAGAAATACTATCTACAAACATAGTTTGAATTGAATCAATTATAACTATATCGGGTTTTTTATCGGTAACTATTTGGCAAATTGCAAATACATCAGTTTCTGCCAATATTAATAATTTGCTTGAAACAACTCCTAACCTTTCGGCTCTTAACTTTATTTGGCGAGGAGATTCCTCTCCTGTAACATATAATATGTTTAAATTACTAAGCTCTTTGCATACCTGCAAAAGAATAGTGGACTTTCCAATGCCGGGGTCTCCTCCCACTAAAACAAGAGAGCCTTTAACTATTCCTCCACCTAAAACTCTATCAAACTCAGTGATTTTTGTTGTAAATCTCATTTCTTCATTTGATTCTATAGTTTCCAAACTATAAGCCGTTGCTTGAATGCTTGAAATATTTCTATTGTTTTGATAGTTATCCTTGCTTCTGATTTCTTCAACTAAGGTATTCCAACTATCACAGCCTTGACATTTGCCAAGCCATTTAGGACTTTCATAGCCACATTCTTGACAAACAAACAGCACTTTATTAACTTTTGACATTCGTTTTCACATCCCTATAATGATAAATATTTAACTGTTCCCAAATACAAACAAATAGCCATTTTTTGCTTATATTCATCTGTTTTTAATAATGAAAGTTCATCTGCGTTGCTTAAAAATCCACACTCTGCCAAAACGGCAGTTAGATTTACTTTGTTAAATAAATAAACAGAATTTGGAATTGGCTTTGCTAATCTATTATTTTTCTGCTGAAGAGAAGATTTTATAATATCTTGAATTGTCTCCGCTAATTGCTTGCTTTGTTGACTTTTTGCTGAGTAAAACATTTGTGCCCCTGAATATTTGCTTTGGGGGAATTTATTTATATGAACACTAATTAAAATAGCATTTTTTTGTGCATTAATTATATTTACCCTATTTATAATATCTTTTCTTTTATTAAAATTATTTGTATCATCTGTGGAAACATCATCTTCCCTCGTCATTATAACCTTATAACCACTAAGCAAAAATAATTCTTTTAACTTTTTAGCAATATCTAAATTAAGATTCTTTTCATAAACTCCATCAGAACTAACTGCTCCACCATCTTGTCCGCCATGTCCTGCATCAATAACTATGCAAAACTCATCCAAATTTGATGAGGAAAAGACCGCTTTTTCTCTTGCATATGTAAAAATACTTATTGCTATTATAGCAGAAATAAACACTATTAGCAAAGGAAAATATAATTTTTTTATATTAATTACCATACTAATTTAACTCCTTTCTTAAGAAAAATTTTTGGAAGAAAGAAGCAATACAGTGGTAGGCGTAAGGCGAAAAAATAGCCGTGCCGCATATTTTATATATGCAAACGGATATTTTAAGCCGACAACGACCCAATGTGTTGTTTATTTCTTGCAAAAAAAATGTCCCTTTGAATTCTATGCTTCAAAGGGGTAAAAGTATGTTTTTTTCTATTTTGTTTTTTTATACATAATATTTTTTAAAAGCTCAATTCGTTTAAAGCCTAAATGATATGCAATTGTACTTATAATTGGAATAAATAAAATAATAATAAAGTAAAGTATATAATAAGTGTTTGGAAAAATTGTGTTTAATGGAAATAAATTAAAATTCAAAATGTAAAAAGGAATGGCAAAAATTAAGCTTTTAGTTAAAATATAAATCAAAAGAAATATTAGAGATGGCACAATTACAAAAACCCCAACAACTAATCCTTTATATTTAAAATATATTTCTTGCCCTAATTTAATTCTGTTTGGGCTTCTAAACCCCTCTAACCAAACTGACTTATAAACTAAAAAATACAAAAGAATTATTGGCATTATTGAAGTAAAAACAACAGACAAATTATTTTTTATTGCAAGTGATATTGGCAAACTCATAAAGGTTAATATACTTGCTAAAATAAAATTTGGAGTTAATTTTAGTGCAAATATTATGTTTTTTTTCATTAATTTTTTCGTCCTCTCATTCTATATATAGTCTAATCCTCCGTTGCCTTTGGCGACACCTCCTTTGTAAAAAGGAGGCTTTAATAATTGTCAATTATTTTCGTCTTCCTTTGTTATTATCTCAATTAATGCTTTATAAATGTATTCCGGATTGTCTTTAAAGTTTTTTTGCACAATTTTTGCTTGAATTTCATTTGGCACGAAAAGAGAAAACTTAAAAATATCAAATTGCTCATCTTTAATTTGGCAATTAACCAAATAGCCATAATCAGTTTTTTGCGTATCGCTAATTATTTGGCTATCTCTTTTGATACTTGCAAGGGTTTTTAAAGCCGAACGCATCGTTTTTTCTCTAACCGAAGATGGAAGCATACTATAAAGTTGCTCTACTGATTTTAGCCCCTGTCCAGTTGGATGATAATGTGTAACTTTATGCTCATTTTCAATTTTTTCAACAAACATTTTAATAACTAACTCCTCTAAGCCTTCTGCAATATCAAAATAGTTTGCTTGCCCATATCTAATTAAAATATCGCTTATATTTGTAATAGTTAAAGGGTAATTAATGTTTTTTAATAAGAAAAGTATTAATATTTTAACATCGTTTTTATCCTTTAATCCATCTAATTCGGTCATTTTGCTTTTACCCCCACACTTAGATTATTGTTTTTCAAAAATTTTATGCTATAATAATACAGTAAAAAATTAATAATTTCAAGAGGGAAAACCAATATGAACAAATTTAAAGAAGAATTATACAAATATATATTAAATCTTGGTGCAAGTGATGTGGGCTTTGCAAAGGTTGACGATTTTGCAGGTTTCAAAAATGCAATTAGCATTGTTGTAAAGCTTTCTGATGCAATTATTGATGAAATAGAACAAAAGCCAACGCATACTTATTTTAATCATTACCGAACTGTTAATGCGTTAATTGATAATATAATGCTAAAAACTGGTCTTTATTTAGAGCAAAACGGATATAAATATATTACAGTTGCGGCTTCACAAAGCATAAATGAGAATGGTAACGAGTTTAAAGGACGATATTCGCACAAAAAAATCGCTTGTCTTTCAGGGCTTGGAACTATTGGCAAAAGTGCTTTGTTTTTGCACAACAAATATGGAACAAGGGTTAGATTGGGAACTATTTTTACTAATTGTGAGTTAAACGGAAATAGCACAATGCCAAAATCAATTTGCGTATGCTGTGATTTATGCGTAAAAGCCTGTCCCGCTTTGGCTATTAAAAACATTGAATTTGATGGGCAAAATCCCGACAATGCTTTGCTTGATTATTCTGCTTGTAGTAATTATATGAAAAGAGAGTTTGCAAGTATTGGCAGAGGGGCTGTTTGCGGGATTTGTGTAAAAATTTGCGGAGCAGATAAAAATTTTTAACCACAAAGGACACAAAGAACATTTTTTGGCTAAGAACTAAAGGTGAATGGTGAATTTAATTAAAGGCTCCTTTTATAAAGGAGCTGTCAGCAAAGCTGACTGAGGATTATAGCCATTTTCTTTGAATTTTTATACTAACTACTAACTACTAAAATAGCACAGAGATATAAAGCATATATATTAATATTGTAGAGAACGCATTAATGCGTTCCGCTTTTTTTGCAAGGCTGAAATTTACCAATCCGTTTGTATGGGCGACCTTTGTGTCGCCAGTTGTATTATTTATATCAAACATAAAAGTAAAAATAGGTACCTAAAATAATTAAAACAAATTTAATAAACATAAAGATTTATTTATATAATTGCCTAATTATACCATAATAACTCAATAAATCCAATGCTTTGACTTTATTTAAGTATATTCTCTATTAATCTTTCTCCATATTATTAATAGCATATTTACAACATTGTAGCACTAATAGATTAAAAGAAATATCATTTTCTTTTGCAATTTTGTTTAATTCTTCATACATTTTTTCAGTAAATCTAATTGTTCTTGAAATGTTTGCACCTTTAAACTCGTTTTCAATAATAAACATAAAAAACCCTCTTTTGTATTCATATTTGTAATTAATTTTATCATTTGTTACAATTAATAATATAACCAATTATGGTTGCATTATTATAACCTTTATGATATTATTTAAATATTATTTAATAGAGGTGTTTAAAGGTGAAAACTTGTTGTATTATCTGGCAGAGTGAAATAGGCGAAGAAAAAATCTACTTTCTTAAAGAAAAATTAAAAGTAGAAATAATAAAAGCTATTAAAAATGGGTTCACACATTTTATTTCAAACTTTGAAGATGTGGTTGATTTATTGTTTGCCGATATTGTTATAGAACTTATGGATAAATATCCAAATATCACTTTAGAAGCGACTATCTCACATTTGGAAAGATTAAATATAACTAACATTTGCTATCGCAGAATGCTTGATAAATGTAAAATTGTTAATATAACATCTAGAAAATATTATGAAGGGTGTTTTTTAGAGCGAAATGGTTTAATAATAAATTTCTCTCAAATGGTTATTTCTGTTTTTGATGGTAAAGATATAAATGAAACAATACATACAATGAATTATGTAAAAAGTCTTGGTAAAGAAGTAATAGAGATAAAAATATAATACTAATTTGCATTGAGGCTATAACAATACACGATTTTTAAACTCATAAACAACAAAAAATCCCACTTTCAATTTTGAAGGTGGGATTTTTCAATATAATTTTATTAAAAAAATCGCTTTAAATTTTAAGCAACATATTAATTCTCAATTATCAATTATTTAATTTCCTGTTCTAATTCTCTAAAATCAACAATATTAAAAAAATCAATTAAACTTATTTCTAATCCGTCACATATTTTTTTAATAGTAATAATACCTGGATTTTTGCTTTTTGTATTGAGAATGCTGTAAATAGTGGATGGATTGATTCCTGCAATGTTTCCAAGTGTATTAATGGTTATATTCTTTTCTTTACACAATTGTATAATTCTTTTGGCAACAGCTTGTTTTGTATTCATTTTATTTCCTCCGTTTTATGATATATCGTAATATAATTATAATTTAATTAAAATTATTTTGTGTGGGATATATCCCAAATACAAAAAATGTGTTATAATTTACGATATATAACGAATGGAGGTTTATTTATGCAAAAAACATGTTGTATTATTGGACAAAGGGAAATAAGCGAAGAAAAAATATACTTTATTAAAGAAAGATTGAGAAAAGAAATAATAAAGGCTATTAAGAATGGGTTTACACATTTTATTTCAAGCTTTGAAGATGTAATTGATTTAATGTTTGCCGATATTGTTGTAGAACTTATGGGTGAATATCCGAATATCTCGTTAGAAGCGGCTATCTCACATTTGGGCAAACTTAATATAACCAACATTTGCTTTCAAAAAATGCTTGATAAATGTAAAGTTGTTGGCATAACATCTGAAAAATATTATGAAGGGTGTTTTTTAAAGCGAAATCGTTTAATGGTAAATTTTTCTCAATTGGTTATTTCTGTTTTTGATGGCAGAAATATAGATGAAACATTACATTCAATAAATTATGCAAAAAGTCTTGGCAAAGAAGTAATAGAGATAAAAATATAATAGGGGCTATGACAATTCATAATTTTTAAACATTCTAAAAAATAAAAAATCTCACTTTCAATTTTGAAGGTGGGATTTTTCAATATAATTTTATTAAAAAAATCGCTTTAAATTTGCGTTAAAAAAGCAAACAAACAAGAGGAGAGAAGCAAGAACAAAAGCGAAAGCTTATAAATTTTGGTTGCGAAATTTGTTCGCTGTTCACTGTTTCATTAAAATTATGCTTAGCATAATTTTAACTGTTTTGCCATTTGAAATAATCTATAATTGAAGTTGCTATACAATGCCCGTAAAAGTCCCTGTTTTGCTCATTTGACAGCCATTCATATTCATAAATATTGCTCATATAACCGGCTTCCAATAAAACAGCGGGGCATTGGTGATAACGGCTTACTATGTAGTCGCCTTTTTCTGTAAATCTTTTTGGACGATTAGCATAAAGGCACGATTTATCTAAAATTATTTCTGCGGCTTTTTTTGTTTGTGCGGTGGCATAGTAACTTTCTGCACCAATTTGGTCAATAGGATTTTTGTTTAAATTTAAGGAATTATTGTGAATTGATAGGGCTAAATCAACCTCCTGCTCACTATAAAAAGGCACAATTTCACGAACATCACGGCCTCCCTCTTGCCCCCTTGAAAGCACTACTGTTGCACCATAGCCCTCTAAATACTTTTTAATGCTTTGCACAATTGAGAAATTTATATCCTTTTCTAAAAACCCCAAAGTTCCAAGCGGACCATAAGCACCGGGAGTTGTTCCATGCCCTGCATCAAGGGCTATTTTTATGCCTGTCAACGGCTTTTCTTTGCTTATAAACCTTGAAGGATTTTTTAGCAAAACATTAATTTTACCATCCTCATATTTAACCTTATAGCCTAAATACATATCGGCTTTTTTTAGAGTTAATGTGTAAATAAATTTGTTCCCATCAGCCCGATTTGAAATGTTTGAAAACAAAGGATTTTCTATAAAATTTGCAACTGAATTTGTAAAGGAACCAGCATTAAATACTACAATTTCCACCCTATCGCTATATCCAATTACAAAGCAAGGACTTTTTTCTTTTGTAGTCAATTCTAAAACTGTATATTTTTTAGTGTTTAAAAGTTGTGCTTTTGAAATTTCTGAAAAGTTAAGAGTTTTTTCTTCTGTAATATCAACATATTCTTTTTCAAGCCAAAGTCCGCATGATAAACGAACAAAGGCAGAATATTTGTCCATTCTCTCATCAAAAATATATTGCTCTCCGGTTATGTAATCGCTAAGCCCTTTGAACGCAGGATAACTGTCGTTAAAATTGTCTATTGTGTGAAATGGTCTTAAAAATACATTATCTTTATTAACTGTTGCTACTCTTTTATAGTCTGCCGACATAACTAAAATATCACTTTTAGCCTCTTTTTGTGCGGTTTTTGAAAAACCCTTAGCATAAAAAATTGGCTTTCCTATATTTACAATTTTGCCATTTGCTTTATTTGGCATTATATATTTGCCTGTATAAACTGCTGATAAAAGTTTTTTATTTGCTGGGGGTAAACTTCCTGTGGTTAAATCAATTTTTTGCCCATCAATTACTGCCCAAACTATAGCCCCTGCCGGAGCAGTAGCACTAATGCTCAATTGCTCTCCTTCTAACAATGTAATTCTGCTGTCATCGGGGTAACACTGCGAAATTTCAAATTTATTCATATATAAAGTTTTGCTTTGGGGCACTTTTCTTGTTAGTTTTAAAGAATATTTTTGCTGACCATTTTCAATTAAAAAATTATTTGCCCCCATTTTCAAATCAAGATATAAAGAAAAATAGCCACTGTTTGTTTTATCCGTTATCTCTATTCCGTTTACTGTTAAAGGAAAGAGAGAATTATAAGAACCTATTGCAAAGCATTTATCAGAATATAAAATCGTATCATTTGATGGATTAGACACCGAAAGTTTATTTTGTTTTTTAGTAGACAAATAATAGGAATACAACTTATCCTTAATTCCTAAAAAGTTATTTTTTATGTTTGAATAGCCATAAAATACACTGCCCCCATAGTTTTCTTTTTGTTTTGAATATGCTATTTGATTAGTTATTTCATTTGGGTTTTTAAAATTTTCATCATCATTTGATATTTTGTAAACAGCATGACCAACATATAACTTAACATTAGTGCCTTTTACAACATTTGCCCACCAATCACAAAGGATATTAAAATCCTGCCCCTTTTGATTTATTCCCCAATAAAGTTGTGGGCAGATATAATCAATATATCCTTGCTTTACCCATTTTTTGGAATCTGCAAAATGGCTAAAATAACTTTGCAAACCGTTTGTATTTGAACCGTCAGTTAAATTTTCTTTGTTTGCCCATATTCCAAAGGGGCTAACTCCAAACAAAACCGCACTTTTTTCTTTTTTAATTGCCTCATAGGTATTTTTTATTAAAATATTAACATTCTCTCTTCGCCAATCGCCAATATTTTTAAAGTCTATTCCATATTTTTTGTATGCTGTATCATCATCAAATTTTTCACTTGGATAAAAATAATCGTCATAATGAATTCCGTCTATATCGTAATTTTTAACTATTTCCAAAACTCCGTTTATAACAAGTTCTCTAACCTGAGGTATGCCCGGATTAAAATATAACTTGCCATCAGTGTGCTTAATTACCCATTCGGGATGTAACTTTGCAGGGCTATTTTCCGCTAACATTTCCTGCGTAAATTCGGCACTGCTTGTAACCCTAAAAGGATTTAACCACGCGTGGAGTTTCATATTTTGCTTGTGGGATTGTTTTATTGCATAGTCTAATGGGTCAAAGCCTTCAATTAAAGGTTGTCCTTGTTTTCCCGTTAGCCAATGAGATGTTGGAAACAAACTTGATTTGTAAAGTGCATCAGCAGTTGGACGCACTTGGAAAAAAATAGTATTTAAGCCACTTGATTTTGCAGTTATAATTATATCGTCAATTTCTTTTTTTAAAGTAGCCACATCTAAATTAGGCTTTGAGGGAAAATCAATATTTAAAACGGAAGCTATCCAAACTCCTGCGACCTCGTCAGTAACAACATTACTATAATTTGGTGTGGGAGGAGTTACAATTATTTCATTAGGATTAATTGTTGGCGGCTCTTTTATTACTGTTTGCGAAACCGTCTCGGATTGTGGTTTTGGGGATTTTATGTATTTATATATTTTATAGCCTAAAAAAAACAGCCCTAAAAGAATTAGAAAGGCAATGCTTGCTAAAATAATTCCTTTAATAATATTATTATCTTTTACATATCTTTTTCCCATAAATACTCCTCATTGCAAAAAAACATACTACTATTATAACGATTATAGTAGAAAAATAGCTTAGCTATTTTTCAGCTTGTTAAAAACAAGCTTTTTCAAATACTTTCGTTTTTTTAAAGTATTTGAAAACTACATCGTTTCAATGAATGTTGTTTTCAAAAATATTATATAATATTTTTGAAATGTTCGCAAAATGCGAGCGAAAAAACAACCAAGTTGTTTTTCAACTATATTCATTATATTACTACACTTTTTAAATTATATCAATAAGGGAAAAAGAGGGATAATTTAACCACAAAGGACACAAAAGCACAGAGAGGTTTTCTCTTCTATGTTTATTAAAAATAAAATAAACATCTGTGGCTAAAACTTATTCTTTTTTTTGCATTATATGTCATATCATACAAACCGTTCCCAACGCATAATTCTCCTTATCTGTCGGTATTTTTACCTAATGCCACTTTTTTTTGGTTATGATTTTGGTTTTGATTTTCTTTGGTTATTGGCGTTTGCCCTTTTGCTTTTTTCTTTCTTGATTTTTTATTGCCTGTTTGACTATCTTTTGGCATAAAATTCACCTCAAAAATAGTTTTTCATAAAAAAATAATTCTATTCAATTAATGTAATAAAAATTTCTTATAGTTTACTGTTATTATTTTGTTCAATTAGTATTTTTTGCATCATATTTTGACATTTGAATTAGAATAAACAAAAAAGGTTGGTTTTAAACCAACCTAAAAAGCGGACAATTCTTTAGCCTATTTTTTTATTTCAATTTCACTATTTAGTATTGCATATTCTAATAAAATATTTATTATCTCGTTTCTTGAACGGTCGGTTTTAATAGCCATAGCATCTAAATCAGCAACTGTGCCATCCTTTACCCTTATAGAAAATGTTTTAAAGCCGTCATCACCTTTTGCTCTTTCCTTTTTTGAAATTTTTAATGGATTATTTTTCATTTTCATTTCACCTCTTGCAATTAATTATATATTGCTCTATAATATATTTATATGTTAGGATTTTATAACATAAATATACTATAACGAGGTAAAAAAATTATGAATATTAAAACCTGCTCATTTACAGGGCATAGACCAAGCCGTTTTTCCTTTGGGTATGATGAAAAACATCCTAATTGTATTAAGGCTAATTAATCAATTCACAATTCAAAGAATGGTTGAGAATAGTTTGGTGCTTTGCGTTTAGTGGCTTAACAGCACAAATTGTTATTATATAAATTTATAAAGAAAATGGCAAATCCTCCGTCGCCTTTGGCGACACCTCCTTTGAAAAAGGAGGCTTAAATAAATTCCTCACTCCTAATTCCTAATTAATTATTTTGACTTTGTATCCTTTGTGATCAAATAAAAGCCCTCAGATTTCTCTGAGGGCTTTAATTATGAATTTAAAATGAGATTGCCACACTTCGTTCGCAATGACCATACGGAAAAGGCATCCTTTAGTCATTCACCTTTAGTCATTAGTCAAAATAATTGTCAATTGACAATTACTTTTGTCCCAAATCTTATATGCCTCTCATCTCTTTAATTCTTGCTTGAGCCGCCGCTAATCTAGCGATTGGCACTCTAAATGGAGAACAAGAAACATAGTGAAGTCCTGCAAAATGACAGAATTCAATAGATGAAGGGTCGCCACCATGCTCGCCACAAATACCTAATTTAATGTCAGGTCTTGTTTTTTTGCCTAATTCAACTGCCATCTTAACTAATTTGCCAACACCAACTTGGTCTAACTTAGCAAATGGATCGGATTCAAATACCTTCTTAGTATAATAATCTTCTAAGAATTTGCCGGCATCATCACGAGAGAAACCAAAGGCCATTTGAGTTAAATCGTTTGTTCCAAAGGAGAAAAATTCTGCCTCTGTAGCAATTTCGTCAGCAGTTAAAGCCGCTCTTGGAACTTCAATCATAGTTCCAACCATATATTTTAACTTAACGCCACTCTTAGCAATAATTTCGTCGGCTGTTTTTACTACAACATCCTTAACATATTTTAATTCCTTAATATCGCCAACTAACGGTATCATAATTTCAGGTATAACGGACATTCCCTCTTTATTTACATTAATAGCCGCTTCAATAATTGCTCTTGTTTGCATTTCCGCTATTTCTGGATATGTTACTGCTAAACGGCAACCACGATGACCTAACATAGGGTTAAATTCATGTAAACCTTCAATTGTTGATTTTAAATTATCAAATGTTAAACCCATTTCTTTTGCTAAATCTGCAATTTGTCCATCCTCATGAGGAACAAACTCGTGTAGAGGAGGGTCTAAGAAACGAATTGTAACAGGATAGCCCTTCATAGCCTTGAATATGCCCTCAAAATCACTTCTTTGCATTGGAAGTAATTTTTCAAGAGCCTTTTTCCTTTGCTCAACAGTATCAGCAACAATCATTTCACGCATAGCAAAAATTCTATCAGTTTCAAAGAACATATGCTCAGTTCTACAAAGTCCAATACCCTCAGCACCAAACTTGTATGCTTGAGCGGCATCGTATGGAGTATCTGCATTAGTTCTAACTTTAAGTGTTCTAACTTCATCTGCCCACGCAATAAATGTATTGAAATTTCCTGAAATTCCTGCTTCAACAGTTGGAATAGCCTGTGCATATATGTTTCCGCTTGTTCCATTTATAGAAATATAATCGCCTTCTTTAATTGTTATGCCAGAAACAGAAAAGGTTTTGTTATGTTCATTTATTTTAATCTCACCACAACCAGCAACACAACAAGTTCCCATTCCTCTTGCAACAACAGCTGCATGAGAAGTCATACCGCCACGAACTGTTAAAATACCTCTTGCCGCCGCCATACCCTCAATGTCCTCAGGAGAGGTTTCTAAACGAACTAAAATTACCTTTGAACCATCTTTTGCCCCTTCAACTGCTGAATCAGCAGTAAAGTAAACCTTGCCACAAGCCGCACCCGGTGAAGCAGGTAAGCCCTTAGCAACAGGCTTTGCCACTTTTAATGCCGCAGGGTCAAATTGTGGATGTAAAAGAGCATCTAATTGCTTAGGGTCAACCTTTAATATTGCGTTTTCTTTACTAATCATACCCTCAGCAACTAAATCAACAGCAATTTGTAAAGCCGCCGCAGCAGTTCGTTTACCATTTCTTGTTTGCAACATAAAAAGTTTACCCTTTTCAATGGTAAATTCCATATCCTGCATATCTTTATAATGCTTTTCAAGTCTATTTGCAATGTCAGCAAATTGATTATATACCGCTGGCATAATTTCTTTTAATTTATCAATATTTAAAGGAGTTCTAATTCCGGCAACAACATCTTCACCTTGTGCATTCATTAAAAATTCTCCATATAACTTGCTTTCGCCGGTTGATGGATTTCTTGTAAATGCAACACCAGTTCCACTATCGTCGCCCATATTACCAAATACCATAACTTGAACATTAACAGCAGTTCCCCAATTGTAAGGAATATCATTCATTCTTCTATAACTATTAGCTCTTGGATTATCCCATGAACGGAAAACAGCCTTAATAGCTCCCATTAATTGCTCTTTTGGGTTAGATGGGAAATCTTTGCCCATTTTTTCTTTATAAAGGTTTTTGAATAATCTAACTAATTCTTTTAAATCATCTGCATTAAGTTCAGTGTCAAGAGATACTCCTCTTTTCTCTTTTAATTCATCAATTAATCTCTCAAAATAAGATTTGCCTAATTCCATAACAACATCGGAATACATTTGAATAAAGCGACGATAACTATCATAAGCAAATCTTGGATTGCCCGTAAGAGTGGCTAAGCCTTCAACAACAGTATCGTTTAAGCCTAAATTAAGTATAGTGTCCATCATACCGGGCATAGAAGCTCGAGCACCAGAACGAACAGAAACTAAAAGGGGATTTTTCACATCTCCAAATTTCTTGCCACATATTTCTTCCATCTTAATAAGATGAGCATTAATTTGCTCTTCAATATCTTGGGAAATTTTCTTGCCATCGTCATAATATTTTGTGCAAGCTTCGGTTGATACAGTAAAGCCTTGTGGAACCGGCATACCCAATATGGTCATTTCTGCAAGGTTACAGCCCTTACCACCTAAAAGTTCCTTCATTTTTCCGCTACCCTCAGAAAATAAATATACATACTTTTTGCTCATAAATTTTTACCTCCATTTAATTAATAACTAAAAATTGTCATTTGAAAAATATTATAACACATTTATATGTAAATTGATAATTTTTTTTTTATAAGTCGTCAATGATTACTGTTATTGTATCATAAACAGTAAAAAAAAGTCAAGCAAAATATGCAGAAAAACCTTGATTTTATGCGGTTTTTTTAAGTTTTTTTATCAATGAAAATTTAAGTTTTTTTAATAATTAAGTATATTTTATTAAATAAATTAATAAAATTTCTCAAAGGTAACTTATAATTTAAATTCATTGTTGCTCCTAATTCCTCACTCCTAATTAAAAATAAAGGAGCTATTTATATGTCTGACCTTTTAATCCCAATGCTAACAGCCACAGGCTTTGTGGTGCTTGCTGAAATGGGTGATAAAACTCAACTATTAGCAATGGCATTTGCTACAAAATATAAGCCTTCTAAGGTTTTGCTTGGAGTATTTATTGCCACTGTTTTTAATCATGCTTTAGCGGTTACTTTGGGATATTTTGCCGCTAACATTTCCGCTATTTCATTATGGATACAAGTTATAGCGTCGTTGTCCTTTGTTTTCTTTGGTCTTTGGACAATTAGAGGGGATAAATTAGAGGGGCAAGATAAAAAGCCTACTAAATTCGGTGCAGTTATGACAGTTACAATAGCCTTTTTCATTGCCGAAATGGGCGATAAAACTCAACTTGCTACTATTTCTCTTGCAACACAATTCCCAAAAAGCCCTGTTGCAGTTTTAATTGGAACAACAACAGGAATGCTAATTGCAGATATTATTGGAATTTTTGTTGGTGTTTTAATTTATAAATTAGTTGCTGAGCGGATGATTAAACTAATCTCGGCAGGAGCATTTATGCTTTTTGGATATATTGGAACATTTCAAGTGCTAACCGAAAAACTAAATATTTCATTTGCTTTTGCTTTAATAATTACAGTTGCAATAATAGCTATTAGCCTATTTATTGGATATAAGATAATTAGCAAAGAAAATTCAATTAAAAAGACAAATAAATAATTTTGCTTGACATAAAAGACAATTGCCTATATAATTATTCTTGTGCAAAATATTAATTAGATGTTCGCATTTTTGGGGGGAGGGAATGAAATGGCTGAAATCCATGTTAAAGATAATGAAACACTTGATAATGCATTGAGACGCTTTAAAAAGTCGTGTGCAAAAGCGGGTGTGCTTTCCGAACTCCGCAAAAGAGAGCATTATGAAAAACCTAGTGTAAAAAGGAAGAAAAAATCCGAGGCGGCAAGAAAACGCAAGTTTAAATAACTTTTTTTCGCAATAAATGAAAATTTATTAACAGCCCCGTTTTTCGGGGCTGTTTTTAAAGAAAATTTAATAAATTTTATCCGCCCTTAGCTCATTTGGATAGAGCGACAGACTCCGACTCTGTAAGTAGCAAGTTCAAATCTTGTAGGGCGGGCCAGAAAAAAGCATTGCAGTAGCAATGCTTTTTTCAACAATATGAACCCTAACGGGTTCGTGATATACGCCTAAGGCATGTGATATACCTCAAGCGGTGTGATATGCACTGCGGTGCGTAAGATGGGTTCATATTATATCACTCGGCAAAACTTGTTTTGACGAATATCACATTTTCGTAGAAAATATATCACACGGATGAAAATCCGTATATCACTAAACAACTTTCAAAATTTAATTATTTCTTGCCCTTTGGGGCTTTTTTCAATGAAATTCGCCTTTTCAGGACAAATGATATACCGCAAGCGGTATGATATATTGTAAACAATATGATATACACTGCGGTGCATAAGGCAAATATTATTTCATACAACTTGTTGTATATCATATGCGAAGCATATATCAT
>Ga0265595_1000972_pt1 | contig 23626 bp, 20 predicted proteins | sample saktaG_15_FD_190148 | JGI IMG/M metagenome (GOLD analysis project Ga0265595, IMG submission 190148) | Saline water microbial communities from Sakinaw Lake, British Columbia, Canada - sak_2013_06_06_50m | ecosystem: Environmental > Aquatic > Non-marine Saline and Alkaline > Saline ...
ACAGCCAGCTAAAACCGGTGGTCAAGGCAAAAACCCGGTTGTTGGGACCAAAAGTCGTGTACTTAAATCTGCTGCCATGTCAGTTTTTACACAATCTGATGTAGTGCAGTCTTTTAAGGCTGCCTGGGGGTATGGTGGGCGTGGCATCGATTGTTATCCACCTTGGCAGGGCTAAAGCCCTGCGCTACATATTTAATTTGGGTGATGGCTGAGGCTTATCTTTGGCTCGAGGTCAGGAGCACCAGAAATTCCTTATTGCCTTCAGCACCCAGGATGGGCGAGGCAACCAGCCCGCCCAGCCTTAAGTCATGGTCTATTGCCCAGACGATGAATCGCCCCAGCACTCGGGCATGGACCTGGGGGTCTTTGACTATGCCACCCTTGCCCACCTCTTTTCGTTCTGCCTCGAATTGTGGCTTTAGCAGGACGATAATATAGCCAGACTGTGTCAGGTGGCCTACTATGTTGGGGATTACCTTGGTCACCGAGATGAAGGATAAATCCATAGTTGCTAGATTCACCTTTTCAAGGAAGGAGAAGGGATAGTGGGCGTTGATTCTTTCCATAACGACTACTCTGGGGTCTTGCCTCAGCTTATAATCAAGCTGACCATAGCCGACATCTAGAGCATAGACACGCCTGGCGCCACGCTGTAACAGGCAGTCTGTAAAGCCGCCGGTGGAAGCGCCGACATCCATGGCTGTCAAGGAAGTGACATCAAGCTTGAATTCATCCAGGGCGTGAGCAAGCTTGAAGCCACCGCGGCTAACATAAGGCAGTTTTTCGGCTATCTTAAGACTGGCATCTTCGTTGACCATGCTGCCTGGCTTGGTGATTGCCTTGCCGGCTATAGTTACCTCGCCGGCCATAATCATAGCCCGAGCTTTACTCTTGTTTTCAGCCAGCCCTCTTGTTACTAATAGATTATCAAGGCGCTGCTTTGGCATGGTTGATTATAGGCAAATGTTAGTTGGTATCTACCGCCCGGTTACCAGTGACCATAAGGCTCGTAGGGGTCTCAGCTTGATGAACGGGAGAGGCACCTCTAGCTGAGCCTTCTCAGCCACTGGAAACATATTAATCTCGTCCACCTGCGCTTTCAAGTGAGATAACTCCTCATAGTTATCTCCAGACAGTATATCATCGATGCGGTGTGCCATCCCCCAGGCTGCTTTGACGCGACGTTCCCCTGCCTCAGCCATTTGGTCAGTGATAATCCCGTATTTCGCTTTCAGGCGATTAAGACGCAGAATAGCTTCATAAGCGGTGTCTACAATCTGCTGGCGAGTCATCCACTCCGTCTCATAATTCAGGGAGTACTTCCAGTGTGGTGATACCAGCGCCTGGCGATGCTCTTCCAGCGTTCGAAACAGGACGTGATAACCGTAGCGCTCCGGGTGTTCAAAGCTAAGACTGCCAGGGTCGAGGAATGGCCCCAGCGGAGAGATAAACAGAGACAGCCGCTTATCGCCCTTAAATTTCTGTAACAGGAAGTCGCAGTAGTCGATGGTATCCATTACCGACTGCGGGGTTTGCTTGGGCAGCCCGATCATGAAGAACACATCCAGCCGACCGCAGCCGGCTTCAAGCGCATCGCTCAGAGTTTGCTCTAAGTCCTGACTGGAGTAGTTTCTTCCAATAATTTTCCTTATTTCAGGGTCATGAGATTCAGGAGAGATCTCCAGGCAAAAGTTGGGACATGACTGGCTCATCTGGCGCAGCAAGTCCCTTGGGGCAGGAGAGAATAGTTCAAGGATGAACTGGTTTTTTACCCTGTTCTTTTGAAGCCAGCTTAGAATTTCACCGGCATAGTTCTCTCCTGGCTGGCGCAGGTCACCCAGAATAAATATTGGGCCATTGCTGAAGTGTGAAATATGTTTTATGTCCTGGACAACTGATTCTGGAGAGCGGAAAGCTGTTTTCTGCCGATTATAGAACTGCTTGAAGGCTGCGGTGGAACCTCCGCAGATAATGCAGTTGTGGGTGCAGCCACGACAGGTAAACACAGCCGTGATAGGGTAGCGAAGCCAGTCCTTGACAGGGATGTAGCTGGCGAGGTCACGATATCTAAGCACAGAGCGTATGACATTGCCGTAGTGATTGACCATGACATCGCTGAGGTCGTCAGGAACATTGGTGAATGGGTTTTCGCGTGTTTTGCCCTGGCTATCTCGCCAGATAAGGTTAGGCACAGTTTCAGGCTCTCTCCTATTCATTATGCAATCCATTAGCTGTCGGAAAGGTTCCTCTGTAGAGTCACCTCTGAGCACATAGTCTATCTCAGGATACTCAAGTAGCTCCTTGTAGTAATAAGAAGATGAAAACCCGCCGAATACTAGTTTTGCTTCTGGGTGGTATCTTTTTACTATCTTTGCTATCTCAATAGCGCCATGGGAATGCAGCATCCAGTGCAAATCGATGCCGAAGACCGGTGCCGACAGGCGTTTTATGAATGCCTCGGCGTCAAATCTCTTATTGTTTAGCATGCGCACCGCCAGGTTTACAATGCGCACTCGATAGCCAGCACGCTCCAGATATTCAGCAATGCTGGTGAGTCCGATGGGATACATCTCGAAAACCGGGGAAGGGGGAATCAGGTCGCTAACCGGCCCGTAAAGAATCGTTTTTTGGCGAAAGTCATACACGCTGGGTGCATGCAGCAAAACCAGGTCAGTTGACATGCTTATCCTCTTGTCGGAAATCTAGAATAGCTGACGTCATGGCTATAATTTAGAAAACTCCTGCCAGAAGATAGCCAATGCCGAGGAGGAGCTGGGTTAATAAAACAACCAGGACATTGTTCGCCATGGCTGGCGTTATCTTGCTTGGGTCTTGATATTTCAGGGCGCCCTGGATAGACTTGATGGCAAAGGGAAGCGTTAGCAGGGCTATCAAACAGAAGGGTGGCATTAGTCCTGCCGCCACACTACCGATTATCCATAGATAAACTATCACGGTCAGGGCCGAGTAGACTACGCTTGCCTTTGCCTTGCCCATGGTAATGGGCAGGGTTTTTCTACTCGCCTCCTTATCGGCTTCTGCGTCAGGGAATTCGTTCAGCAAGAGCAGGTTGTGCACTAATATGCCAGAGGGTATGGATGCCACGATAGCAGGAAGGGTGTAGCTGGCTGTCTGAATAAAATAAACACCCAGAACTGGCAGAGCCCCCAGGCCAACCCCGGGAGCCCACTCAGGCCATCTTAGCCTGGTTAAGAAGGGTGTGTAGAGAAGGATACATACTGTGCCTATCGCAAGCAGGGGCAGCAGGAGCCAGCCTATCACAAGGGTGAAGTAGATACCTATAGGTACTGCGAGTAAGAAACAGACCAGACCGAGCCAAAAGACATTTCTCGGCTCAAGAGAAGCAGCTGGGAGGAAGCCGCTGCCGCCGCTGAAGGGGGTCCTTTTGGTCTTCAGGTCTATTCCGCTTTTGTAGTCAAAGTAGTCGTTAAGTACATTAACGCTGATATGGCACAAAAGCAGCCCCACAAAAGCTAATAGAGCATGACCGAGGTGAAAGGAGTCATCATGCCAGGCCATGCAGGTACCCAGGAATGCCAGCACTACGGAGAGGAGTAAAAACTGGGGCCTAGTTTCGAGAAACCAAACTTTTAGCTTCACTGAACCTTATAAGTATAGCAAGCAGGCCAAGGCTGTGTCCATTTTATCGTGCTTCAAAACATGTAGTGCGAGGAATGTCATTGCGAGCCGAAGCTGCGAGGAACAAAGTGACGAAGCAGGCAGCGAAGCAACCCAGCCTTGCTAAAAGCACTGACCATACTGTTTTTGCGAGCCCTTCGCCTCGTGTCATTCTGGTGAGCCGAAGCCCTGAGTGCAGCGAAGGGGCAGCGAAGAATCTCTGGCTCAGGGGCGAACTCCGCGAAGCAATCTCGACATATCTCTCCGTCATTGCGAGGAGCCGCAGGCGACGAAGCAAACTCGGCGGTGGGCGGCAAAGGGGGGAACAACCCACCAAGGGCCCCCCACAACCCCACTGAGATTGCCACGGCACGTTGTGCCTCGCAATGACAATGACAAAGAGGGGCAAGATATGCTACGTTCCGAGTAATACCATGTCACTAATCTATCTGAACGAGAGCACTGCTTCCGCTCCTGGATATCCGGGAATAGGCTTTAGGATTCAGGCAGCCTCTGGTGTTGACTCTTTTCTCTTACTGAAGGCGAAGATGTAGATTATCTCCAGGATTGCCAGGGTATTAAGCAAGAACAGAGCTACAAACCACCATAAGTGCTTGTTGCCAGCAGCTTTCCACAGAGCTACCCCTTTCCACGGCAGAGTCCAGGCGATGCCTAGAAAGATCAAGCATGATGTCAGCAATTCTAGATCAGGCATTTTATCCTCCTCCTCGTTTTAATTCCGGAGCAGTCTAGTCATCACTTTTATGCCAATACCAAAGCGAAGAGTATACCCAGTATAGCTCCAGCTATGACCTCCCACTTGGTGTGTCCTATGAGCTCTCGCACGCGTTGTTCGAATGCTGGTTTTCCCTTAAAAAGCTCATCCAGCATGCGGTTGAGGATGGTGGACTGGATGCTTACTGTCTGCCGCACCCCCGCAGCGTCTAACATAACTATTATGGCTAAAAAGGCGGCGATAGCGAAGATGGTTGAGCCAACACCGTGAACTATAGCCACAGTTGTAGCCAAAGCGCAGACTAACGTGGTATGTGAGCTGGGCATACCACCCATCGTAACCAGGCAGGATAAGGCGAAGCGTCTTTCTTTTATTGAGGCGATGATGACCTTTATTACCTGAGCTATGCACCAGGCAACCAAGGGGACCAGCAGCACTTTGTTACTTAAGATTGACTCCCAAAAATCCATATCTCAAAATGATGTGTGCTATCTTCTGACTTTCTCAGAAATTATACCACAAGGTGAGCTTGACCTCATGAGCTATCTTCTGACCGGGGCCTCCTATCAGAAATTTTGCAATGTTCCCGGGTTAGTGCAGTCGTGGTGGAAGAGCATCACGGCTAAAAGATAGTCCTGTCGGATTGATTTTTAGAACACAAAAAGGCTAAAGCCGCCGTCGGCTATAATATTTGCCCCGGTGATAAACTTAGCCCTGTCCGAAGCCAAAAAGGCTACTATATTTGCTACATCCTGAGGTTCACCGAGCTTGCGCATCGGTGTCCTTTTAATAAGTCGCTCCTGCATATCTGGCCGTATCGTGTCAAACATGTCAGTGGCGATAGTTCCCAGCGTTACAGCATTGGCTGTTATGCCATATCTGGCTCCTTCCAGGGCCGCAGTCTTGGCCAGGGAGACGATGCCGCCTTTGCTTGCTGAGTAACCACATTGACCGAAACCTCCCAGCTCTCCAGCCAGAGAGGAGATATTTATTATCCGGCCCCATTTTCTTTCAGCCATAGAATCGAATACTTCTCTCGTCCAATAGTAAGGGCCTGAGAGGTCGATGCTTATTACCTTTTCCCACGGAGGCGTTTGCTCCTTGCTAATAAGGCCGACGCTACTTACGGCGGCATTGTTTACGAGAATATCAATAGGCCCCAGTTCCTCTCCTATTTTGGCTACTGCTGCCTTTACCTGCTCGGGGGCAGTTTGGTCTACCTTTACGGCTATAGACCTTCTTCCCATGCCCTTTATTTCTTCAGCTACTGACCTGGCATTATCAATATCAATATCAGCACAGGCTACATCCGCCCCCTCTTCAGCTAAGGTAAGAGCAATTGCCCTGCCGTTGCCGTGCTGCTTGGCGGCTCCTGTGACCAGCGCAACCCTTCCCTTTAAATTAAGCTCCACGAGCGTTTACCTCCTTTTAGTGTGCTGTCTTTGTTCAGGGGCTGCAGTCTTATTACCAGCTAACGCTAGCTGCCTCTGCCCAGACTTCCCCATCTAAGGGAGGAATAACAACAGTGGCTTGCTGGCTTGTCACCATTGAACAAACATGGGCATAACGATGTGGATATAGTTGTCGACGCCGACAGGACGGAGTACGCCGGGGCTGGATGAGGTAGTGGTTTCCAGGGCGACTTGATTTTGATGGAGAACACTTAAGACCTCCGAGAGGTATTTGGCGTTAAAGGCAATCTTGGCTGGCTCCCCGTCAATTAAAGCATCGATTTCACCAACATTGTCGCCAATTTCTTCAGCCCGGGCTGAGATATTGAGTTTGCCCGGGGTGAGCTCAGTGCCAGGGGTCATAATCAGGCGGACGATGCCGCTGCCATCACGGGCGAAAATAGAAGCCATTCTGGTGGCTCGCAGGAACTCAGCGACGTCAACAACAGCCCGAGTAGTATAGCTTTCAGGGATGAGTTGGGAATAATTGGGGAAAGCGCCTTGGATAAGCTGGGAGACCATCTCTATATTCTTGAGGCAAAATAGGGCTTGGCTCTTTTGCTGATTTAGAGTGATTTCAACTGGCTCTTCCTGGTCACTGAGGAAGCGATTCAGTTCGTTGAGGGCTCGTGCCGGGATGATTGCGGCAGTCTTATCGCTGACTGGTGACAGGAGAGGAGCATTATGGACGGCTAATCTGAAGCCATCAGCAGCAGCCAGGGTGAGTTTATCTCCATCGAACTCGGCCTGGACACCGGTAAGCACAGGGCGAGATTCTTCAGTAGCTGCGGCGAAGGCGACTTGACTGATTCCTTTTCTCAGGGATTCGGCTTCAATTTTAGTAGCTATACCATCACTAACCTGAGGAATCGGTGGAAAATCTTCAGCATCAAGGCCATTGATTCGAGCTTCGAAGCGGGCGCATTTGAGCTGCAGGCTGTGCTGAGTAAGCGTCATGTTAATATGGTCATTGGGAAGGGAGCTGACGAATTCAGAGAGAAGCCGTGCGGGGATGGTAATGGCACCTTCCTCCTCCACTTTAGCCCCAGTCCAGTAGGTGATGGCCATTTCAAGATTGGTGGCAGCTAACTTGAGGCGTGACTGGTCGGTGGCTAGTAAGACATTTTGAGTGATGGGTAGGGTGGTTCTGGTAGCTACAGCTCTACCAACGATGCCCAACCCCTTATTAAGATTTTCTTGAAGACAGGATAATTTCATGGGATACCCCCCGCGATTATAGTATCAAGAGTATACTCTGCTGTCTAGGGTAAGTCAATTGTTTTTTGATTATTCTAGGACAATGGCGCCGCTTTTGCCACCGCTTTTTCTTGCGAGACGGATATTCTCCAGGCGGAGCGTTGAGTCTACAGTTTTGCACATGTCGTAAATGGTCAAGCCGCTTATAGTCACTGCGGTTAACGCCTCCATCTCGAAGCCAGTTTTGCCGCTGCCCTTAACCGTAGCTGTAATCTCTACTGCCGAGGCTTGTTCGTCCAGAGAGAATTCAATATCGATGTCGTCAATAAGAAGCGGGTGGCATAGGGGGATAAGGCGATGGGTTTCTTTGGCTGCCATGATGCCGGCGATACGAGCGGTGGCCAAAGCATCTCCTTTAGGTAAGTTGCCTTCTTTGAGCAGGCTTAAGGTTGAAGCTTGCATCACTACCTTGCCTTTAGCTACAGCTTCCCTGGTGGTAACTGGTTTCTCGCTGACATCTACCATTCGGATATCTGATGGTGTACTCATCTTTAACCTCCTACCTGAGACATGAAGCGTTTCTTCGGGCCAGGCTCTTGAGACAAATGGTGCTTTCTGGGCTTCTTCTGAATAGCCTCTGCTATGACCTGCTTTAGTTTTTCAGTTGAGGCGCCATGACGTAGCGGCTGGCGGATGTCAATCTCTTCATCACTGAGAAGACAGGGGCGGAGTTTACCTTCAGCAGTAAGGCGGATGCGGTTGCAGTTGAAGCAGAAATGCTCACTAATTGGGGTGATGAAACCGATAGTACCATTAGCTTTAGAAAAGCGAAAGTATTTGGCTGGGCCATTGCCAGTGATAGGTAGACAGGGTTCTAGTTCTCCTAAACTGCTGAGCTGCTCCTTTATTTCATGGGCGGACATGAATTGACAGTGGAGATCAGCCTTGCCACCTGTTGAATGGCATTCTGGTGGGTTATCTATGGCGAAGGGCATTAGCTCGATAAAACGTACATGCCAGCCTTCAGTGATGGTTAAATTGGCAAAGTCCATAACCTCATCATCATTTATACCGCGCATAACTACCATATTGATTTTAACCGGGTTTAGCCCACAAGCCTTAGCAGCTTCGATGCCCTGGAGCACTTCGCTTAGCTTGCGGTGGCGGGTGATAAGCTCAAACTTATCTTGGTTCAGAGAATCCAGGCTGATGTTGACCCGCTTTAAGCCAGCCTGTTTGAGCTCATGGGCATAGTCCTTGAAGAGAGTGCCGTTGGTGGTCATGGCGATGTCATCGACTGTGTCTATCTCAGCCAGCATTGCTACCAGGTTAGGCAAGTTGGCTCTGACCAGTGGCTCGCCGCCAGTTAGCCTGAGTTTGTTAATACCCAGTTCAGCAGCCCGTCTGGCGATTGTGGTAATCTCCTCGTAAGTGAGGATTTCGCTGTGGGGTAGGAGGCGAATGCCCTCGGCTGGCATACAGTAGATGCAGCGAAGGTTGCAGCGGTCGGTTACTGAGATGCGCAGGTAGTTGATAGGGCGATTGAAGGAGTCGGAAATACCGGTCATGGTTTGACTTTCTCCGCAAGATGCTCCAGCATTTGGCATGCTTTTTGAGCAGCTCTGCCACGGTGGCTAATTTGGTTCTTTGTCTCCAGAGGAAGCTCGGCCATGGTCTTGTCAAATTCAGGCAAATAGAAAACGGGGTCGTAGCCAAAGCCACTGCTACCTTTGGGTTCGAAGGTAATGAAGCCATGGCACTCACCATGGCATAGCTTTATTCCTCCTGCTGGGACAGCTATAGCGATAACGCATTTGAAGCGGGCAGTTCGCTTTTCCCAGGGGACCTCTCTTAGTTTGGCTAAAAGGTGTTTCACCCTGTCTTTATCACTGGCTTTGTCTCCAGCGAAGCGAGCTGAACGGATACCAGGTTCACCGCCAAGGGCGTCGACTTCGAGCCCGGAGTCATCAGCCAAGGTGATAAGGTGGCTCAAGCTGGCATAAGAAGTAGCCTTTAGCCGGGCATTCTCCTCGAGACTGGTATTTTTCTCGTCCACAGATATATCTATGCCTTCCTCAGCCGGGGTTACCAGCTCGAAAGGTAGCCCTTTAAGGAGGTGGCGATATTCGCGGGCTTTACCCTGGTTGGTAGTAGCTAGGAGAAGCTTGGGCATTTCCTCCCCCCTCACCGTTTAAATGCTTTCGAATCTTCCCTCAAGCTTTTTCATAACCTCAGGCATGGTAGTGTACTCCATCTCTTCTAGAGGCAGACGGTGAGGCTCGAAAGGCCCGAGGCGACGCAGAATATCGGCAATATCGTTTGCTTGTTGCCGGGCGTTATTGAAAGCCAGGTCATCGAACATATCACGGGGGCCGATTAATTTGCCTCCGGAAAGCTGGAAACCGGCGGCAATCACGCGGGGTGGGCCATCAAAGCGAGAAGGGTTGCTCTCGTTGACGGCTACTGGCATCAGTGGACCGTGATGAGAACCTCTCATCCAGCCCTCCACTATATTTGGGGAAGCAAAAGGTTCAAGAACTTCACCTACAGCCGGAAACTTTCCCTGGGAACGGACAATACACACGGGGTCGTCTTTACCAACATACCTGCCGGCCATCAGAGATAAACGCTGGGTGGAAGAAGAGGCGGCTATCTCGCCGGATTCTCGATGGTAGACGGCTTTAACAGCATAGCGGCCAGGTGCGCCAAGGAGAAGTAGTATATCGTAGATTTCCTCTGGAGCATTGAAAATTATCTTTTTGCTCTCTTTGACATCGTGAACCTCGAAGGAGAAACCGCCGTGCATATTGGAAGCGATAACCAGGCCAATGGTGTTAAAGGGGTCGGCAAAGATTTTGTATAGGGGTAAGTTCCAGGCGCCAGAGGCGGTTTTGTCTGCCATGAAGATGATTATCGTTTCGGCTGCACGCTCTTCGAACCGCATTTCAGCTACTCCGGGTCCCATGCCCCTTACGTTGCCGGCGAAGGCGTCAGCTAAGAGGTCTTGACCGGCACCATGCAGCTTTAGCTTTTTAGCTACCTGGGTGCAAGCGATGAAGGTGTCCCAGGCAAGCTTGTGAATCTTGTCATTATCTTCTCCCTGCTGATGGGTCATTATTAACTGGAGGTCATCACCGCATCTAGTAACGTGATGGTCGATGAGTAGTCCTGCCTTTTTGGCAGATGCCATGTGCTCTTCAGCTTTGTTTAGAACTTCAGGGTGCGAACTGGAATGGCCGACATAACCACCTACATCAGCCTTGATTACGCTTAAGCTTACATTCATCTTGTCTCTCCTTGCTTCTCCTATCTCTTCGCCGATAGAAACCTCCATCAGGCCATCGATTGAAGTTGTAAAAGGTAAGGTCTTAGGGGGCTTCTCTACTTGGTGGCAGTTTAACAGAAAGGCGGATAGGGTGTCAAAGAATTGTTGTGCTTGTCGTGTTAATGTTATATGATTTTGTAACCATCTGAGTTGCTGTATGTTCAACTGGCCAACGATAGGGTAGAATAGAAGAAAAGGCTGAGGTATGCTGCTCTAGCCTGGAGAGGCTTCAATTCAAAAAAAGAGGAGGTGTGTATGAGCAGGAGAAATATTGGTATGCTGGGTCTGGTGATAGCAGCATTGTTTATAGTATTGACCCCGATAGGTGGTTGTGCAGCTATAGCCCCGCTGACAGGTAAGCCGGACAAGGTTGTCATTTATCACCTTGGTGACCTGAGCGGACCTTATGGTGCGTTTACGGCGCCTGTAGTTAGCAGTATCGAGGATTTTACCGAGTGGTTTAACACAGAAGGTGGAGGTATTGACGGGGTGCCTATAGCTAATATGTTTCGAGATACTGAGGGTGACCTGGATACTGCCCTGGAAGCTTATGCTGCTTTGAAGGCATCGAGGCCCTATCCCATAGTCGACGTCATTTATGACTCAGCCGGGTGTGAGACGTTGAGGAGGCTGCATAGGGAAGATGGGATACTTTGTTTTACTAACTGCGCGTCCGGGGATTGTATTTATCCAGCGGGGTACACGTTTTCTACCATTCCCTCGTATCCCGATTCTATAGGCGCCTTTATTGATTGGGTGACAGAGGACTGGGCCAAAAAGACCGGACAAGAGGTAAAGCTGGCTATCCTTACCTGGGATAACGTCTTTGGCAGGGGGGTAATGGTTGATGCGGTGCGCAACTATGCGGCGCAGAAAGGCGTCGAGATTGTATATGAGGGTGTTTTTGATATTGATGATATGGATGTGTCTACCCAGATGGCGGCGATAAAGAATGCTGGGGCTAACTGGGTGTATGACAATACGTTAGCCTATGGGCCGAAGGTAGTAAGTGAAGCTGCTGCATCTCTAGGTATGCTGAATCAAGACCTTTATGATACTACTCCCGGCATGATTCATCGTGCCTGTGGCCCGTGGGGGATGGATGACCTGGCGGTTGCGCAGGCGGGGGAGCTTGCCGAAGGGGTGATTGGAGCTCGCAGCTTTGCTTCCTGGTCGATGCCTGAAGTTGAAGGTGTTGCTGCGGCGGTTGCTGCTTTTTATAAGCATGATAGGAAACCAGAGGAGAGGACTCTGAGCTACCTGGCTGAGTGGGCTGAGCTATACACCGTTTGTTATGCCATGAATAAGGCTGTTGAGGAGGTAGGCTGGGATGAACTGAGTGGCATAACATTGAGGGACCAGTTTCTCAATCTAGAGGATTTTTGTCCTCAAGGAATGACCAGATATACCTTTACTGCCCGTAAGCCGGAGCCAACTCAGACCCTGATATTCAAGGTTGAGAGGGGCAGGCTGCTGCCTATTACCGATTGGGTTACCTGCCCTGATTTGAGGCCAGCAGCCGTGAAGTAAGGTTGAAGAATTGACGGGCTCCCTGCTAAGCAGAGGGACTGTCTGGCTCATTTTCTGTGCGAGCCGCCTGCCTATGCTACTTCTCCTCATCCTTCAGTTTCAATAGGCGGACGGTGGGAGTCTCCTCGATTCTGCCGTACTTTATAACCCTATCAATCAAGTCCTTGCTCCACAGGCTTTTCTCAACAACGCTGACAAGCGATGTTGTATCAAGCGCTGAAACCTCGTCCCATTTGCCGGCCTCTTTTATTATGCTATCCAGCTCCAGGCGCTCGGCATCCCGCTTGCCCGGGAATTTCAGTTTCTCATCGAAGGTGACCTTTACTTTGCAGCCGCTGCCTTTTATGACCTCAACCTCTTCCCTTTTGGCATAGTCGAGTATTGCCTCCCTCACCTTCTCCATCTCGTCTTTTATCACCGACTCCCGATTTTTGAGAGCTGCATACTTATTGGCAAGTACCACCCCCGGCTCGTTAAGATATTCGTTTACTGGCAGAGCTTCCACCTTGAAGAAGTGCTTTCTCCGCGGGCAGAGGTCGGGATATTCGCACCAGTCACACAGTCGTGACTCGTTTGGTGGGAAGTCCTGCGCTGCCTCTATTTCATCGATTAAGCTCCTGGTGCTTTCAATCAGGCTTGAGATAGCTTCGGGAGTACGGTAGGAAACCAGTTCGGTGTCAAAGGCCAGGTAGTGCCAGATGAGCCTGATGTTCTCGATACCTGGCCATTTTTTCTGGACTCCAACGTGGTATAAGCCAAGCTGTCTGTCTTCATCCGCATCTTCCTGCCCTGGCATGTGAGCCGATGTCTTGTAGTCGTGAATTTCATAAGTGCCATCCGCAGTCCGTGACAGCCGGTCTATGTAACCTTGCATCCTGTATTTGTTCTCGTCGTCCAGCGAAAACCTAATATTCATCTCGGTCTGTATGGTGATATCCGCATCAAAGGGTGAATATCGGTTATAGTAGTTTCCAATCAGCTTCTCTCCCAGAGCTCTATAGTTCTCCTGGGTCAGCTCTGGCTTCATGATAACAATCGAGTCGTTCCAGTTTTGCTGCCATATTTTGTTGTAGTAAGCAAGCAAATTGCTTAAGCTGTTTATTCTGGTAAACCTGAGGTCGTCATAGCATTTCTTCAGGGTATCATGAACCATCGTTCCCAGGAAGGCTTCAATGCCTTCTATGTCCCGCTTAATCTTGTCCCGGTAGCGAAGCTTAAATTTCAAGGGACACTGTTCATACATACCTAGCTGTGAATGAGAATAAACCGCCATGTCAGCCCCTGCTTGGTCTATCTAAGCCCTCTGTCCATCCAGCTTCTCCCTCAAAGCCTTGAGATTCATTACGTCCTCTCCGTTATATTGCAGCAGTAGAGCCAGGGCATTCTGGCTGCCGCCCTTCAGATATCGCCACCACAACTGCACTGCTTCATATCCATCAATGCCCTCGGTTTCTCTATGAATTCCTAGCCGCCACTCAACCGCCTTGAAGCCGCCATACAGGTTATTGTCCCAGCAGTCATACATAAGGTCGTGATGATGGAATTCAGTAGCCAGGTCTATCCCCAGAGAGGCAGCGATGAAAGGCAAGTCGAATCTGCTGCCGTTATAGGTGTAGATGGTATTTACACTCCTCAGGGCAGTGATAAGGTTGCCCCTGGTCGCCTCTTCGCCCACTAATTGGATAAGCTCACTGTTTCCGCCATCGCACCGATAGATGCCGATTACGGTTATATAGTCATAGAAGCGAGATAAACCGGTAGTCTCTATATCAAGGTAGGCATCAGCCGACCGCCTCATAACACGTTTCCGCCTTTCGCTAAACTCCAGCATAACACACCAGTGACCGCTAGATTGTCACAAATCGTGAAGTTCGTGTCGCTTCTTTTCGCCAGGACTCTCTCATTCTCGCAGCGAGAAGTCATCCTCCAAGATGTCTAAGATCTCTTTGGCGGCATAGGCTTTGTTTCGCTTGCCGCCCGTGATCTCCGTTAGTATCCCCTCCCCTTCGAGGAGGTGTATCGCTTTCTGAGCGCCGGCGAATGTTACTCCGAGAAGTCCCTGAGCAAGCTTCACGTTCAGCACCGGCCTCATAAAAATAAGCTCAACAAGTTGTCCCGCGGTAGGTGGTATGTGCTTGCTCAGACTAATCTGGCGGTAGGACTGTTGAAGGTTGAGTAGGAGGCGGGACCGTTGGACAGCGTCACTCGATTGGCTCACCACTGCCCTGAGGAAGAATTGAATCCACTTGCGCCAGGCTCCTCTCTGGCTTACCTGCAAAAGGAGGTCGTAGTACTCTTGGCGATGCTGCTCAAAAAAGGCACTGAGGTAGAGCAATGGCTGGGAAAGAAGCGTCCGCTCACAAAGGAAGAACGTAATTAGCAATCGGCCGATGCGTCCATTGCCATCCAAAAAAGGATGAATAGCTTCGAACTGATAATGAACCAGCGCCAATTGCACGAGCAACGGCAAACTTGCGTCGGTGTGTAGAAACTCTTCCAATTGAGCTAAAGCCTCTTGCATTTCAAGAACAGGTGGTGGCACAAAGATAGCTTCGTTCAGGCTACATCCGGGAGAGCCAATCCAATTTTGCGACTGGCGGAACTCACCAGGGGTAGCTTGCTCACCACGTACTCCCTCCATGAGAATAGCGTGCAGCTCTCGAATCAAGCGTAAGCTTATTGGTAGCTCATCTAAACGTTTTAGGCCATATTCGATAGCACGCACATAATTCTGAACCTCACTCACATCCGGCTGCTTCTCCACCCGCGTTGCTTCAAATAATAGAAGGTCAGAGAAAGACGACTGCGTTCCTTCAATGCGTGAGGAGAGGACTGCTTCCCTTCGCACGAAGGGATAAACCAACAGATGAGGGTTGGGCAAGGTTTCCCCAAGCCCAGAAAGGGTTCCAAGAGCGATATCCGCCGCTGAAATCAGAGAAACGAGAGAATCGTCCCAGTCCAGTTTCGGGGGCAATGGGTGAGGAACAAAAGCCCAATATCCGCCCGGGGCACGGATTAGCTTTCCTGACGAGCTACTCTTGAACAGAGCGGTCTCCATATTAAACACCTGTTTAACAAAGCATTACCTTATTAAACAAAAGCGGCATCTTGTTTAATAATAGCACCAACCGCTCTACCATGGCAACCGTCTGCAGCTCCCTAGAAAAGGCTTTCCCCAAGATTGCCCGAGCCCACTTGATTCCCTCTTTCGAAAGTATAGCACATCAGCCGCGTTATTGGCGTATTCTTGTCACCAATTGCTATTCGCTGATCTAGTTCAGATAGATAGTTGACACTCACACGGTATCGCTATTAGCAAAATAATAAACATGTAGCGCAGGGCTTCAGCCCTGCCCCATGCCTGCCACTACCCCGGGCAGCCTTAAAAGACTGCGCTACATGTGAAAACAGTCGATAGTCGGCAAATGTGTCACTGATCATATGAACGAGTACACTCGCTGCGCTCTATTCTCTATCTATGATACAATTCTACAGTTTGGTCTAATCGGCCGCCATGTGAAATCCCGGGGGACATTCCTCGAATCGGTCATGACGCATATGACAAATGTGGATAATGCTGCAAATAAGAGAGCTGCTTTAATTGTTGCTACGTTAGGTGCTTTCTTTGCACCCTTTATGGGCTCTTCCATCAACATTGCACTTCCCGCAATTGGCAGTGAATTTGGAATGGATGCGATTTCGTTAGGTTGGGTAGCTACAGCATACCTTCTGGCCGCAGCAACATTTGTTGTCCCCTTCGGAAGAGTAGCTGATATATACGGAAGAAAGAGGATTTATACATGCGGCGTGTTTATCTTTACCGTTTCATCTCTTCTTTTGGCGATTTCAACTTCTGCCACCATGCTCATCTCCTTCCGGATTTTGCAGGGCATAGGAGGTGCGATGATTGTTGGGACTGGAGTAGCCATTCTGACTTCAGTATTTCCCGCTGACGAGAGGGGTAAAGCCCTGGGAGTAAATGTCGCCGCAGTTTATTTGGGACTTTCTCTCGGGCCGTTTTTGGGCGGGTTACTAACCCAGCATTTTGGTTGGAGAAGCATTTTTCTGGCGAATGTACCTCTGGGCATGATAATACTCGCCTTTATCTTCTGGAAATTAAAGGGAGACTGGGCCGAAGCAAAGGGGGAGAAATTCGATGTTGCTGGCTCTCTAATTTACAGCTCAATGCTTATAGCCATAATGTATGGACTTTCTTTGTTGCCAGAGATGTCGGGTGTGTGGCTGATTCTGGCTGGTGCCCTGGGGTTTGTGGCATTCGTTAGGTGGGAAATGAAGGTGGAGAGTCCCGTCCTGAATATGAACCTCTTCAGAAACAACACAGTATTCGCTTTATCTAACCTGGCAGCGCTAATCAATTATAGTGCCACGTTTGCCGTGAGCTTTCTTTTGAGTCTTTACCTGCAGTATATAAAAGGGCTTAGCCCCCAAAGTGCAGGGGTGATTTTAGTGTCTGCACCGGTGGTGCAGGCTATTTTTTCACCGCTTGCCGGGAGGCTTTCGGATAAAATCGAACCCAGAATCGTAGCCTCAACGGGTATGGGGTTGACAGTTGTAGGCCTTTTATTCTTCACTTTTCTGAGCGAAGAAACAAGCGTGGGGTTCATTGTGGCTGGTTTAATTATCCTTGGTTTTGGTTTTGCCCTTTTCTCGTCTCCCAATACAAATGCAGTCATGGGCTCTGTCGAAAAGAGAGTTTATGGAGTAGCCTCGGCGACGCTGGCAACAATGCGACAGGTTGGGATGATGCTCAGTATGGGAATAGTGATGTTTATATTTGCAATGTATATCGGTAGGGTCCAGATTATACCCGAATATTATCCGCTTTTTTTGAAAAGCGTGAACTCGGCATTCATCATTTTTGTTATCCTTTGCTTTGGGGGCATATTTGCCTCGCTAGCGAGAGGTAAAATACGGTGAAGACCTTCGGTGCTGCCCTCACAGGCCTTGACGGCCAGTGGCCAGCGGTTTAACATAGCTATGGCTCTTTATCGAGAAGTCACGCACTGAATTACAGCCTTATCGATGGAAGCTAAAGACATTGGAGGGTTAAGATGATTATATCGGAGATGCTAGCCAGAAATGCTCGCATGTATCCTGATGAGGTAGCACTTGTTGAACTTGCCCCCAGTCAGGGAAAGCGGAAGGAGATTAGCTGGCGGGAGTTTGATGATAGAGTAAATAGAGTGGCTAACGCTTTACGGCACAGAGGAATTAAAAAGGGTGATAAAGTCATTCACTTTATGAGGAACTCCATCAACTGGCTTGAAGCCTACTTTGGTATTGCCAGGACTGGGGCGTGGGTAGTACCTCTTAGCTACAGATTCACTGCTGAGGACGTCAAATATTGCGCTGATATCACTGAAGCCAGAGCGATGATTTTAGACGAAGAGTTTATTGAGAGGGTCGAGAAAATTCAACCACCATTAGCCACCATTGAGGATTATATAGTTGTGGGCGAGGATTTGGCTCAGGGTAGAGACAGCTTTGAGGAGATAATAGCTAGGTCGTCGCCGGAAGCAGTACCAGTAGAGTTGAATGAGTGGGATGAATGCGGTCTCTATTTCACTTCCGGGACTACCGGTTCTCCAAAGCCAATCCTGTTGACTCATAAGAATATGGAGTCTGCTGCTATAACGGAGTGGGCTCACCATCACCAGAGCCGTGAGGACAATTTTATACTTATTCCTCCTCTATACCACGCTGGTGCCAAGATGCACTGGTTTGGAAGTCTAATTGTGGGTGGTCGAGCTACACTGCTCAGGGAAGTTAGCCCCCAAGATATACTTGAAGCAGTACACCGGGAAAGAGGGACCATTGTTTGGTTATTAGTGCCCTGGGCTTATGATATCCTTGCTGCACTGGATAGTGGCAAGTTAAAGAGAGAGGACTATGATTTAAGTTGCTGGCGGCTGATGCATATTGGGGCCCAGCCAGTGCCGCCCAGTCTGGTGAGACGGTGGAAGATGTACTTCCCGGATATGCAGTATGATACCAACTACGGTCTTAGCGAGTCTACGGGACCGGGATGTGTTCATCTTGGTATAGAGAACGAGCACAAAGTGGGGGCTATCGGCAAAGCTGGCTTTAATTGGGAAGCGCGCATTGTGGATGAGGAGGGTGAAGATGTGCCTCAAGGAAGTGTCGGTGAACTGATTGTCAGGGGCGATGGGGTCATGAAGGAATATTATAAAAACCCGGAAAAGACAGCCGAAACCATCAAAAATGGCTGGCTCTATACCGGAGATATGGGCAGGGTAGATAGCGATGGTTTCATTTACCTTGTAGATAGGAAGAAAGATGTAATTATCAGCGGTGGTGAGAACATCTATCCTGTCGAGGTGGAGGAAATTCTGCATACTCATCCTAAAGTGCATGATGTAGGCGTGATAGGTATTCCTGATGACAGGTTAGGGGAGGTAGCTGCAGCTATAATTTACCCTGAGCCGGGAGAACCTCTAACTGAAGAAGAAGTGCTGGGGTTCTGTAAACAACAAATGCCCAGGTATAAAATACCGAGGATTATTATATTTGATAAAGTGCCAAGAAGTCCTACTGGTAAAATAGAGAAACCCAGGATGCGAGAGAGGTATGCTAATCTTAGAAGGACATCGCCAAACCGGTAGGTAGCTGTGTCAGAGTGGCGTGGTCATGATATACCCGAATTTATAACGGTCTAAGTTTGTCTTGACCATGTTAATATTATAGCTGTGATGGTTCTGTTGGCAGCTTACCCCTCAAGAATGCGCAAATTCCGTTAAGCAACAAAGGTTAGTTTTGTCCCCGACATATTTAATATAAATTGGCCAGGCATTGCCTTTTCGAAGGTTATAGCAGCTTTTCTTCCGGTACAATGTGTTGGGATAATGTAGTCTGGACCTATTTCCTTCATGGATTTCACCGTGTCATCGATGATGGGTTCGAAAGCCGGCCCGGTCAAGTGGAATCCTCCCATGACCACATGCACCTTATTTATGCCTGTAACCTCCTGGGCGTATTTCACTGTATTGATTATCCCCGAATGGGCGCAACCGGATAGTATTACCAGGCCTTTACCTCTTATATTCATGGCCACTGCCGTGTCCTCTTCAATGGCGTCCCATATTTCCTTCCCATTCTCTTCGTAGAAGGCAGTTGGCATTCCCTTTTCAAAGCTTGTCCTTCGGGGAATCTCTCCTAAAAACAAGACGTCTTCATCCAGTAAAGAGTATGGTTCCTTTGTTTCCACAATTCGAAACCCCGCCTCTTCTATTTTTCCTTTTTCAGGCGAAGGCATCCCAATTTTGAAGCCCGGGACGGGTAGAAGGTATCGGTTTGGCTTGAATGCGGCAGGATGGACGACCAGTTCAAGTCCCCTTTTCCCAATCTTTGCTGCCATCTCAGTCAGTCCCCCGAAGTGGTCTATATGGCCGTGAGATAGGACTGCTGTCTCAACCTCGGCTAAATCAACATTCAAGGCATCAGCGTTCCGTGCGGCAATATCCCGGGAAAAACCAAAGTCGAAAAGCATTGTTCTTGTTCGGTCTTTCGTTGTGCAGCTAACGAGGGCGGAAAAACCATGTTCGGCCAAGATTGAGTTTGTCAGTTGCATGTCCTTTAGAGGGACTGGCCTTGAGACTATAGCTGAATTGTCTCCCGATGCTATATCAATGTAGTTGTCTTCGAGGGTCAATATCTCAATCTTGTCTATCTCATTTACTTTAAACCTGTCCATAATGAATTACCCTCCTTTCGTTTTTGCTGGTTATCGATTGTTTCGTATATTGTAGGTTCAATATAACCCTGCCGGGGGACTCTGTCAACAGTACTATATCATCAATCGCATTGACAATCGTCTAAGCAGTAATTAAACTCAAACTTGCAGGAAAAGTAAGCCTTTATTAACGGAGATAGCAATAGGAGGAGGATAAAATGCCTACAGTTAAGGTTGGCGACGTCAGTATCTATTATGAAGTCCATGGGGAGGGGGAGCCGCTGCTGCTTATTATGGGCTATGGCCATAACTCGGGGCACTGGTTCAGCCAGATTCCCAGCCTCTCCCAGGAATACGGGGTGATTGCCTTCGATAACAGGGGCACCGGCCGAAGCGACAAGCCGGATATCCCGTACACAATAGAGATGATGGCGAGGGATGCCGCGGGGCTGCTTGAGGCGCTGGGCATTGATGCTGCCCATATCTATGGCGTTTCCATGGGTGGTATGATTGCCCAGGAGTTTGCCCTCCGCTATCCAGATAAGGTGATAAGCCTCATCCTGGGGTGCACTACCCCAGGAGGGCGAAACGGCATCATGCCCGATGCAGAGGCGATGTTGCTCTTCGACACGGAGCGTATGAAGCGACTGACACCGGAACAGGGAGCCAGGGAAACGCTTCCCTTCCTGTGCAATCAGGAGTTCATCGATAACAACCCGGATGTTGTTGAAGAGTATGTATCAAAGACTGTGGAATATGTCACCCCCCTTCGGGGCTTTATGAGGCAAGCAGAGGCGATAGCGGCACATAATACCTATGACCGTCTGCCTCAAATCAAGGCTCCCACCCTGGTCATAGCCGGGGCTGCCGACAGGCTGATTCCGGCTGAAAACTCGAGGATTCTTGCCTCCAGAATACCCAATGCCGAGATGGTCATCCTGGAAAATATGGGGCATTTCTTCTTTATGGAGGCGCTAGAGGAGGCGAACAAGGCAATCCTTGATTTCCTGGGTCGTCACCACCGCTTCCACTAGCCTGCCAAATAATTTTGGCAGGTGAGATTTTCCCCTAAATAACAAATGCCCTGATATAAAATACCATTTTGCCTGCGTGAAACAAAACGCAGAGATGGCTACAGTTTATATGATGTATCTACAGGCGGCAGCTTCGACTCTACGAGAGATGAGTAATCCTTTAACTTGCCGACTTCAGTATGTTTTTCCCATCCTGGAATCCCGGCATCTCTTTTTGCCGTTGCTTTATACAGTTCCCAGTCAGCATTAGTGTAAAACATCATCTGTTGCGCTGCTAAAGACCCCTCAGCGTGGATAGTGTGGGTATCATGCCGCCCGTTCGTGATATCGAGCAATAGCCTTATGGCCCGGAGCCGATGCTCTGTGGGTATACCGGCTTTGCCACTGAGATACTTGTCTAGATAGAGATTCTCTTCAGGGTTCATCCAGTCTTTATATGGGATGGGGTCGGCTGCAATACCTCCGCAAATGTCTTGTACTGCCTTCGTAGCCTGGTGAAAGTTCTCGGCATACATATATTTGGCTATATTGGTGTACATGCCATTGGGATTAGCTAAATCCATGCCTGGCTCTTTCTCGGGGAACATGCAGGCGGCTTTGCTCATGATTTTGAAGCCCTCGGTAAGCTGCACCAGCCATGCTAATTTAGTCCGAATGTGAGAATATTTCTCCAAACCATTATATTCAGCCATCAGGGCAGCTACACCGGTAAGGCTCTCCAGTACCGGCACCATGCGGCAACAAGCAAAAAGACGGTGAAAAGTGCCGAAGAGATAGGCAATATCTCTGGAGAATTGCCATTCGCCGCACATAAATACCTTTTCCCAGGGAACAAAGACGTCATCAAAGATAATCATGCACTCGCCGTCGCCAACGCCGAGAATCGAGGCGGTGGGATAGTCCCACTTCGTTTCTTCAGTGGTTAGCCCCCTGATTTCAGGCTCTGAAGATATAAGGGTAATACCCTTGGCATTTAGAGGTGTGGCGAATACCACTGCATAGTCTTTGTCTTCCTCCCGGTGAGTCCGACATGGCAGGACAATCGCTTCATTCGCACATGGTGTAGAGCTTATGTGGTATTTGGCTCCCCTTACCACTATGCCGTCCTTTTGCTTGTCAACAACCCTGACATAGTAGTCCTTATGCTGTACCTGCTCCGAGGGATGGAGACTCCTGTCCCCCTTAACATCTGTCTGAGCCCCGGTAATGCCAAGGTCTGTCGTCTGTATATATTTGCGATAAGCCTCAACTCGTTCAACATAATTAGTGCCTAATTTCTTATCCATTCTTCCTGCGAGTACCCTCGATGCTGCCAGGGAATCAACACCCATGCTATGCAGCCCCATTCCGTAATATCTGGTACCTTCTATATAAGCTTCTCTCTTACGCAGGAGGTCTTCAGCATTCCTCGGCGCTGTCCATAAAAAGTTAACTTCTTCTCCATCCTCATTCTTGGTCACAAAGAGCGAGCGGCGCTCAGGGTCATTGGCCAGAACCCAATCTATAGCGCCATGCTCAATGACTCTTCTCAGTACAGGGTGCGTTGTTACATCCTTTACCCTCTCTCCCAGGCTATAAATCACCCTTCCGTCTCTCAGGCTCTCCAGATATTGCTCAACTGTTCTAATCATGATGACCTCCTTTGCGTGCAAATTTTTAACTATTAGCAGTATAATTCAACCCAGCAGACCTTTAAGCTGGTGAAATCTTCTGCAGTGACGCCAGCAATTTGGATTATAGCACAAAGTTGCTGGCCTTGGGGATGCTTTCTAGTCAAACTTAGCTAAGCTCTGCTGAATGTATTGCTTTACTTCAAGTCAGGCATTGTCTTGCTTGAGGTATTCGCTGTACTGAGCCAGGCTGGCGAGAGCCGCAGCCGCCTCGTGTGGCATGTCATAGCATACAGCGTTCATACCTCCCAGGGCATAGGTTAGCCTTGCCTTGGTGCGAGCGCTGTTGAAAAGCGGGTCGGAGGCGATAACAACTGGTTTTTGATATGTGTTGACTAGCCCGTTTACTTCCTCAAAGATATGAGTTATGGCTGCAATCATGTCTTTCCGCCTCTTCTCTATCTCCTCCTCGCCGGTAGGTGGGTGGAAAAATTCTTCAGGAACGGAAGGCATTAATCCCATCATGATAACCCCGTCCACTACAGGACAGCGCATTATCACTTCAACGGATTTCATCATGGCGTTTCCGAAAGCACCAGCTACCAGGTCAACTGGGTTGCCCCGGTTCCACCAGGCTGGCAGGAAGCTATCAAGCTCCCTGAGCGTATCATCAGGTAATGGGACGACGTCGAGTCCCAGTTTGGCGCAGGCATCAGCGGCCAGGACTCCCCAGCCTCCTCCAGCGGTGACTATGCCCACCCTTCGGCCTTGGGGTAGGGGGTGACAGAGAAAGGCGAAACCGGCATTCACCAGTTCATCTAAATTTCTCACCCTTATGACTCCAGCCTGCTTACACATGGCGTCAAATACTGTGTCTGAGCCAGCTAGAGATGCAGTATGCGACTTGGCAGCCCTGGCTCCAGCCGGCGTTTCGCCTGCCTTAAGCATGATAACTGGCTTCTTCTTGGTCACCTTCTTTGCTGTCTCAAAGAACTGGTGACCGTCCTTTAAGCCTTCAATATAGCTCAGGATGACCTTGGTCTGTGGGTCCTCGGCCAGATATTCGAGGTAGTCCTCGGAGTGGAGAGCTGCCTCGTTGCCGCTGCTGATGCCCTTGCTATAGCCAAAACCTCTTGCTATAACCATGCGCGCTACTGTGGCGACCAAATTGCCACTTTGGGACACAACGGCAATAGGACCTGGGGGAGGGAAGATAGGCGGCATCTGTGAATGGAGCTTGCTTGAGGGATTGATGATTCCAAAGGAATTAGGACCTACCAGCACCATCCCGCCACTGCGGGCAGTCTCAACGATTTCTTGTTGAACTTTCTCGCCCTCTTTGCCAATTTCAGCGAAGCCCGCGGTTATGACTACGCCGGCTTTTATCCCTTTG